>Ga0315277_10000148_pt1 | contig 117891 bp, 133 predicted proteins | sample YL17G05_15_MG_FD_203695 | JGI IMG/M metagenome (GOLD analysis project Ga0315277, IMG submission 203695) | Sediment microbial communities from Yellowstone Lake, YNP, Wyoming, USA - YL17G05_15 | ecosystem: Environmental > Aquatic > Freshwater > Lake > Sediment | place: USA: Wyoming | collected...
CATCAGGTATAGTTATCCTGTATTTATTTCTCGTTTCTCTTGGCATCCTGCCAACAAGAGAAACTGGCTGAAAATTAACCCCTCTTATTGCATCTATATTGTCAAAGCTGAATCTTAGTATATCTCCGAGCTCATGATCATTCACACCCTTTATAACTGTAGGAACAAGCACAACACCCATCCCTGCCTTTCTGCAGTTCTCTATTGCACTCGGCACCTCCCAGTGATTCTTCGGGTTGGTCTTTGCAGTAACACCATCAAAACTAAGATAGATGGTATTGACACCTGCCCTTCTTATGCGCTTAGTCAGTGCCAGGCTTTGTGATAATCTTATACCGTCTGTATTAACCTGGACATGATCTATGCCGCCATTCTTTATGATTTTTATTATATCTATCAGGTCTTCTCTCAATAACGGCTCTCCGCCTGTCAACTGCGTCGCGTTGCATGGCACAGGCTTCTCTCTTCTAAGAGCCTTGACCATATCCCTTATCTGTTTCAGGGTTGGCTCATACACATAACCTGCCTTTTCTGCAAAAAAGAAGCAGTACCAGCAACGTAAATCACAGCGGTTAGTAACAGCTATGTTAGCAAGCGCTGTATGGCCCATATGCTCCTTGCATAAACCGCAACTGAACGGGCACTTAACCTTGTCCTTTATATTGGGATTCTTTATTAACTTGCCGTCCTGTGCAAATTTCTCTGCTTTCTTGTACATCTCGTAAGAACCCCAGTATAAATCTTCCACAAAACCATGCTTTTCGCAGGTCTTGCTTATCCAGACCTTGCCATCTCTTTCAAAGATATCAGCATCTATTATCTTAAGGCACTCAGGACAAAGCGACTGGGTTTTTCTTATTAAATTAACATCAGCCATATTATAATCTATGCCTATAAACTTTTAATAGTTTTTAAAAGTTATAAATTTATAAAGCTTTTTGTCCAATCCTTTTGCATGGGAAATGTAGAGGAAAAAATATACAGCACTTTTTCATCTGTAGCAAAATCCATTGGTTACAGCGAGGTCCATGCCAGAATAATATCTGCCTTGCTGGTTGCAGACCGGCAGTTATCACTGCAGGAACTCAGCAAAAAAACAGGCTACAGCCTTGCTTCTCTGTCTCTTTCGCTTGATCTGCTTGAGCTCTTAGGAATAATAGCCAAAACCAAGAACAGCGGCGATAGGAATTTATATGTAAAATTAAGCGGCGACCTTATTGATGGTCTTAGAAAAGCCATGCTGTTCAAGATACAAAAAGAAATAACCACAACCTTCAGCGAATTTGACAAATACAGAAATGTAAAGGACAAAAAAACAAAAAGAGCCATATTCATCCTGGAAAAGGAGATAAAGCGCCTTGACGACTATGTAAAAAAATTAGCCGCAATCGAAGTGCCTAAGAAGTAATATTTTAAGAAATAAGTACGAATCTCTGCTTTTTCAAATCCTTCAAAGAGATGCTTTTATCTGGATAGTATGCCACGTTCCTATTACCTGCTGCAATAATTTCATTAGGATAAGGCATTATAAATATTTCCCTTATATGAGATATATCTTCAACCACATCAACAGGCCAATTTGGAGGTGCACCAACCCAGAGACCGTCTTTAAAATTAGAAAATTCTGCTTCTTTATCAGTTAGTTCGATCCTCCTTGTCACAAATCTTTTTTCTTCGGCAATTTCTTCTTTATAAAGTAGGTAACCAAACTCTAAATTATCAATCGCCTCTATAAAATCTTTTACATAAGCTGGTTTTAAATCATTAGTCAATCCCATCATAAATTTCTGCAATTCTTTTGCAGTATACAATCCTCCTTTGGGAGCCACAACAAATCTATAGGTCTGGCTTATAATCCATCTATCAAATCCATCCCAAGACCAAGAAGTATGTCGTGTCTCAGGATAGTAGCTGCCCCCGCCTGTAGATAAATATTCTGCCATAGGCTCTCCGACAATAACTACCTTTGGGTTCGACACCAAAGCCTGTCTTAAAGTAGATAATTTACTCATGGTCATCCAATCCAATGATAGCAAAAAGATATTTAAACCTTAAGATTACCCTTTAGCCTATCATTAACAAACCCTTAAAACCTTTCCAGTTTTAACTTATATTATGGGCATACAATTAACTGACATTGTAAAAGGCGAGGAGATCACGCTCGAGAATCTGTTTGACAAGATAATAGCCATAGATGCGTTCAACTGGATTCACCAGTTCCTTAGCATAATAAGGCAGGTAGATGGTGAACCACTAAAAGACTCAAAAGGCAATGTAACATCCCATTTGTCCGGCTTGTTCTATCGCACTATAAAAATAATGGAAGCTGATATAAAGCCAGTATACGTATTTGATGGCAAGCCTCCTGAATTCAAGAAACAGGAAAGCGAAAAAAGGCGGGATATTCGTGCAGAAGCCATGCGCGAATGGAAAGAGGCATTGAAACGTGAGGACTATGAGGCAGCAAGAAAATTTGCCCAGAGAACATCTGAAATAACCAGCGATATTATAGAAGGCAGCAAGCAACTGCTCAGCGCCATGGGCATACCTGTTGTGCAAGCGCCATCAGAAGGCGAGGCCCTGTGTTCTTTAATGGCAAAAAAAGACGATGTGCATGCAACAGCCACGCAGGATTATGATTCCTTATTGTTTGGCTGCCCTAGGTTAGTAAGAAATCTATCCATTACTGGCAAGAGAAAGCGCGGCGATTCCTATGTAACCGTAAACCCGGAAATAATATTATTAGAAAACATCCTGAAAAGCCTGGAAATAAGCCAGGACCAGCTGATTATCGTGGGAATCCTTATCGGAACAGATTATAACCCAGGTGGTGTTTCTGGTTTTGGCCCAAAAAGAGCGCTTGAGCTTGTGAAAGAGAAAAAAACCCTGAAAAGCGTCTTAAAAGCGGTTGTATGGGACTTTGATGCTGCTCCTGAAGACATCTTTGAGTTCTTTAAGCACCCGCAGATAACTGATTATAAAATAAATTTCACTGAGCTGGACGAAGATAAGATAAAAGCCATCCTCTGCGACGAGCATGATTTCTCAGAAGAGCGGATTGATAATGCCATAAAAAGGCTTATAGAAAAAAAGAAGAGCGAACAAAAAAGCCTGAGCAGATGGTTCTAGTTCTCATATCTTTTATGCAGCTTCAGTTGTCGTAGTTTGCAATGTAGCTTGCGGTGAACCGCAACAGGCGTTTCTGCAGTCATTTCCTCCAGTGTATCCATAAACAGCCTTGCAGGCATCTATTATGCTATTGTCTGTATTGTCGCCGTCAGGATCATAGCCAGCTATGGGAAGTGGATCTACATCCTGTACTAGACCGAAATCAGCTTGCAGACAGCCTCTTGCTGTAGCCTGTGCACATCCCTTGTTCCACGCGCTTTGGCTGTTCATGGTCCCAGTTCCTGGACCTACAACACCAACAAAGAAAGCTGCAATAACAACCAGAACCAGCACAGCGATAGCAACAATCACTATTGCATTAATCGGCAGATCTATACCCTTCATTTTCAAAACACCTAATATACTTCGTATATTGTAGTTTCGAAAAGTCATCTTCGGATGACATTTTCAAAACACCTCACGACACATTGAAGCAGACACAAACAGACGCGAACACATCGACGCACTATAGTGCGTCATTTTGTTTTGCGTCAATTCGATTTTGCTTCAGTTCATTTTTTCTGTTTTGAATTGAGATGCGATAATACATTTAATGCATCTCATCAATAATCACTAGAACTATTTAGTCGCAGCACTATATAAAGTTTTTAAAAAAAAGAAAAGAAAAAAATTGAATTAGTCTGAATTATTTCTTCAGAACAAGCTCGATTGTGGATACGTTAATCTTCTCTTTGTTCTCTCCTTCTATCTCTTCTGTTCCTATGTTGATTTCACTTAACTTTGAACCCGGAACAAACTTGTTCTTTACAATCTCTGATACATCAACTGCCGTGGAAATTGCCCTTCCCCTGGCTTTTAGATGTACCTCTGTCTGGCCTTCACCGAACTGTGTCATAACAGCGAGCACATAGCTCATTGTTGGCTTCTTGCCGATGAAGACCACATTGTCCTTTATTCTTTCTCTAGGCTTTGCTGCCCCTTCCTCTACTGCCATTGTTTACACCTCCATTGCTGAATTCTTGAATTACTGTACCACTTGTACTGTGTGTACTGTGGCCAATGTATGAATATAGAAATAATGCAAAAGTTTTTAAATTTAGCTATTTGCTAGGTTGTTGCTAACTTTTATAGTGAACCCATAAAAAAAGAACCCCGACATGATTTTTTGGGTTCGCATATAGCTGCCAAAAAATACCACGCATATTTGGCTCTATTTTTTATTCGCACCAAAGATCAGTAATGTAACCATAACCAGCATACGGATAATATTCCCAATTAGTTCCATTCCAGTTACACCTTACAGTCCTTCCCGAAAGTTGAGTGTAGACAAAACGTGCAGCTTTGGTAAACCCTTTCTCTCTGCACGCTTGATTAGCGTTTACCTCATTATTATTGACGTCAGCCTCATTATAATTCCAGATGTTATCACATCTTATAATTGGAGATATCCCTATGTCAAAATAATTAATTCTCTTGCAATCTGAACTGCAAGATCCGGAATCATTTATGTTGTTGCCGTCGTCACAGGTTTCCCCAGTCAACCATGTTGACTTCCTTAACTTATTTCCCCTGTGCTTAGATTCCATATGTAGTTTTGTCTCTCCACAGGTGTAAAGGAATAGCTGTATACAACTATGTAGTGAGTGCTCGTTACTTCTCCCGGGAAAAAGTTATAGAAGAAACTTGCCATGTAACCGGCGTGACCATATACAGATATGTAGTTCATAATCTGTGTATAATCAAATGTGAGATAGCTGCCTTCGTCCACCCTCAAATCCGCTGGGAGGTCGTCAGGTGGGCAGAAACTTCCGGACCACGGAGACCCTTGGAGGAAGTATCCTGCCGGGGCCATGGTCCACTTTATCGACCCTTCGCTCTTGGGTAAGCCCACTAACTGTACTCAAAATTTACCAACTGGTGCAGATGTCGTAGTTCCTGTTGTTGTACAGGTGCACAAGTTATCCTGATGAGGAACAGGACCTGTAGTACTTTGACCCGTATAAGAACGAAGCATATGGCATTTTAAGGTCCAACCATTTTTACAGCGTACTCCCTTTGAGCTGAAATCGCTATTAAAACATCTATCAGTATTAACATAACAATCATTACAAGTTGTTATATCAATCCCACCACCATCATAAAGAATACCATCACCAGGAACGTTAAGATAACCACCCGGCACTTCCATATAGCCACAACTTCCCCAACATTTATCTTCACACGAACCTTTGTACACGGTAATAAATATTCCACCTAGTTTCTCACCAACTGGTAGGATGGTTATTGTCGTTGTTGTACTAGTAGTAGTTGTCGTAGTTGAAGTTGTTGTATATATTTGTTTGATATTTCCTGTTGATACATCAAACTCATAGACTCCTCTATCGACCGGCGTGAACCAAGAACTCATTACTGTACCCCCATCCTGTGCGTATCCCGAGACTTCAGACATAAGCCACCATCTCATGCCACCAAAATAACCTCCTCCGTGGTAATAAGGGTCAGCTAGTAGGCCTGCTCGGCCAGTAAGATGGAACATATACGTCATGCCTTCGGATATTGGAGCAAACGCATTGGTTATGTAAGAACCTTCCGGTGTCATCCCATTCCATCCCACGAACCCACTAACAGGAGGGCTAGTCGCTGGGCGGAGGAGAAAGTCAGCCCCCCAACTGCCTGGAGGGTACTCTCCGTAATAGCTACCTGGAGGAAGATGATATGGCGGGGGAAGGTTTGTAAGAACAACTATAAAAGTACCCGTATCTGGACTCAGTGTTGGTGTTGTTGATGACGTCGTAGTTGGAGGTCTTGTCGTTGTTGTACTACTAGTAGTAGTTGTCGTAGTTGAAGTTGTTGTATATATTTGTTTGATATTTCCTGTTGATACGTTAAAGGCATAAACTCCTCTGTCGACTGGGGTAAACCAAGGACTCATTACTGTACCCTGGGGCATTGCGTATCCGGATACTTTCTCAAGTAGCCAATATAAATTACCACCAAAATAACCTCCACCATGGTAGTAAGGGTCAGATTGCAAACGAGTAAGGCTGAATATATATTGCTTACCCTCGAATATGGGAGAATACTCATTAGGAGGTACGTTTATCGCGTTCCAACCCACGAACCCACTGCTGGGCGCAGTACTTCGGGGGCGGAAGAGGAATCCAGCTCCCGAGCTACCTGGTGGGTTAGTGCCATACGCCTTCCCCGCGAAACTATCTGGCGAAAGAGTTAATGGTGGAAGTAAATTCGTAAGAACAACTATAAAAGTACCCGTATCTGGACTCAGTGTTGGTGTTGTTGATGACGTCGTAGTTGGAGGTCTTGTCGTTGTTGTAGTGCTGGTTGGTATTGTAGTTGGTGGAACATCAAAGTAAGCTGTATCAGAAATATAATCACAACCTGCAACGTTTACATAAGTTAAATACGTGTCATCACCAATAGACTCGCTAGTCACAGTTAATCTGAGTTCACGGATCCCGTTAGACGCGGTTTCATAAGCTCTAGTCCATTTATATTCGCCATTGAGAGATTTGTTAATATAGAATAACTGGTTCGGCATAGGATTCCCATTATTATCCAAGATACGGATTGTAAAAGTAAGTACATCATTGACATTATAATGTTGTTTGTCTAAAGCTGTTTCTATCCTAGAAGGGCAAACACTAGGCAGTGCTGTCGTTGTTGTAGTGCTGGTTGGTATTGTAGTTGGTGGAACATCAAAGTAAGCTGTATCAGAAATATAAGGGCAACCTGTAACGTTTACATAAGTTAAATACGTGTCATCACCAATAGACTCGCTAGTCACAGTTCCTCTGAATTCATAGATCCCGTTAGAATTGGTGACAAAAGTTCTAGTCCATTTATATCCGCCATTGAGAGATTTGTTAATATAGAATACCTGGTTCGGCATAGGATTCCCATTATTATCCAAGATACGGATTGTAAAAGTAAGTACATCATTGACATTATAATGTTGTTTGTCTAAAGCTGTTTCTATCCTAGAAGGGCAAGCACCGGGCAGTGTTGCCATGCCTGTTATCTTATTAACGCTTGATCCAAGAAAAAAGAAAGATGAAACTATTATCAGGAAAAGCAGCCCAACTGTAATTGGTCCATTCTGGTGTGACATTAATATTTATTATATGTTTGGCTGTATATAAAATTACTAGTATAAATAATAGAGCTGTTTTCACTACTGCTTTAATTTTTTACCATTGCCATATTTTTTCTTCATTTTATTAAGCAACGTTTCTACGAAATCTGGCAACAAATCTTACCATCAGGACATGTACCAGGAACTGGAGTAGAGCACGAATCTTCACACGATTCAGTACATGCAGGTCCGCCGCCATTGCCACCACCGCCTGATGTTGTAGTAACCCCAACACACCAAGTCCTGCAGCAGCTCTGTACGCAATCGTTATCATTTTCTGGACATCTGCATGCAACTTTAATTCCTTCTAGAATATCAGATCCTTCAATTAAAGAAACATCGCAATTTGGACTTATCCTAACATATTCACCGCACCATTTTGCCTGGTTCATCTTGTCAACTACCTCACCGCTGCCTGGAATCCAAACTTGTCCAAAAAATATCAGCAGAGCAGCCAGAACAAGCACTGCAAGAATTATTATTATTATGCTCTCTGTTGCAAGCGAAATCCCCTTCATAAGAATAATTATCTGTTCCGGAGTATAAAAATGTTGAAATTAGGGAGGAGAATATTGCTTTTAAGAAGAAGGTATGCAGCATTGTTGATCTGCACGACATACATAATCATCTAGTGGATCTTTGTATGTAATAACTTCCCCATTAACGTTCTCCTGTATCTCAGAGCATTCAGGTCCTGCATCAAAACATTTTCCTTTGCCATCAATCACGCAGTCATTGCCCTCAGTCTCGCAAAAATTGCGGCAGCATTCTCGTATGCATGACAAAGAAGCCCTTGTATTTGAAATGCAGGAACTATAGCCCAGTTTGTAACCTACATCTGCTATTTCTCTCAGTAGGCAATTCACGTTTTCGTTGCATTCATCATAAAGCGCATAATTGGTTTTCTCGCAGTCACCAGCAATATTCACATACTGGCTGCAGTATCGATTCTGATTAGACCTTAGCACAATGCCTTGCTCGTTCGGAGTAAAACCTCCGGTAAAGAAGATTACAATAACAAGCAGCACCAGCACTGCTACAATTACGATTACTATGGTTTCTATGGAAAGCGCGATGCCCTTCATAAGAATAATTATCTGCTCCGGAGTATAAAAGTTTATAATTTGATGATTATGCCTTTATCCGGTTTCTCTGCCTTCTTATTTTTATTAGTAAGAATAAGTTTTACAAACAGGGACACCATCTTCGACCGCACACCAAGCGATGAAATGATCTATCTGAGCCCATGTACATTTACCAGCAGGTTTTTTTGGTGGACAAGTACAATCACATCCTATGCCTTCTGTACACTGCTCCATGCAAGTCCTTTCAAGATAGTAGTCTTGCGTACCTAAGGTACAATCTGCGTTTGCGCAATGAATTTCACCGCAAGATGAAGGCCAGCATAGCTTCTCACCGCACTTCCTGAACCCGCTTGAACCGCATTCCAAACCGCTAGCACCGTTTCCTGATGGGTCGTGATGAAGGCAGTTCCCGCTTACTAGTTGATTTCCTGGAACCTGGCCAACAAGTCTAAGGTTACATGTGTATAACTCTCGATAATTATCACCCCTAGCAGTGCTTCGATAGCAAATCAAATCATTACTACTGTCAAAGCTGAATATCTGTCCATTGCTCTGCGCAGGGCAATTTATCATAGTTACAGTATCATTTGCCCTGACATCCAGGAAAAATGGCATCTTGGTAAAAACATTGTTAGCCTCGTCATGGTAATAATAAACGATATTATTCTCCGCAAATCTTGCAGAATAAATATAATTTAATATCAATCCTCCCTGAGGCTGAATAATAGGATTGCCAATAGTAAAGCCATTATCAATACTAGGTACAATCGGGTAAGGAGCCAGGTCTGTTCTAGCCAGAACAATGCTTGTGATGCCAAGTCTTGGCAATATTGTTGCAATGCTAGTATCCAGTATGCTCTTTATAGTGTCACGATAATTTTGGAAAGAAGTATAGGCAGGTGTATATGCATAGGCATTTTTATTCGCTGAGAATTCATTTATGCTTTCCACAAAAGCATTGCCTGCCCTGAGCATAGCCTCAAAGAAGCTTGGTATCTCAAACCTGTGCCCAAGCCTGTTCTTGCTTGTTGTATCAATATAGCTCACCTGCAGATCCTCACTTATTTTAGATACAATAGTATCAGGATCTTCAGAAGCAGGGTTTTGGATGTATTCAAAAACAGGCGCTGTCTCAGATACTGTGATATTAACATAATTGGAAAGGCTTGCACTCCCTTCAACAGGGTCTGTATAACTGCTTTTCATATTTTCATTTAGGTAAGCCCTTAATTCTTCTAAGCCTGGCTGGTATAAAAACAATTCGCCTTTAATGTCTCTGTTGAACCAGTAAGTCGCGCCTAATGCAGTTTCCCCTGCCTTGAATATGACCTGCACAGTAGATATGAACCATGTCATATCAAGGGAGCGGTTGGTAAGGTAAAAGGTATTAGCTGTTCTCAGGACCTCGGCCTCCCTGAGATTGATCTCAACCTGTTTCTGGTCAAGATTTATCACAAGCCAGAAAAAGAAGGCAGCAAGGCCTAATATAAGTATTATCATTATTATGCTGCTTATAACTGTGCCAACACCCTTACTCACTAACAGTCACCACCATACTGCTGAATTTATCCCTATAGAAAAGCGGTATTTCAGCTGATGTTGCATAGCCGGTTATTATCACATTTTCAGAAGTCTTTGGCGCACAGCAATATGGTGAGTTATCATTATTAGTCCCTTTGCAGTCTTCTTTGCCCTCTTCTAATTCAATTTGCGTTTCGTCACACTCAAAATCGCACACGCCTCTACCATAATTACCGCAATAAAAAACATGAAGTCCATGGTGGTCACTTGGATCATAATCAGCTTCAACAACATATTTGCAGCAAGTTAAATCGCCACCACAGTCATTCGGTTGGACTTCTTCTCTAAGAGTACCGCACTCGGAAATCGTTTTATGCCACAAATTAACGCACACCCCCTCTTTCTTTTCACCGCATGCAGGAAACAGGTTATTCAGGCTTAGAACAGCATTGTCACCCTTAATCTCTACACTATAATATTCTAGCCCATATTTATCCAGAAATTCCTTTAGTTTGTCATGTAAAGCATCATAACCAGAACTTTCAAAAGACCCTACCACAGAAGCCTCTATGGCATGTTCAATAAACTGCCGATCATCTATCTTCAGGTGCAGTAACGATCCTGAAAGCAGATAAGGCTTGTTTGACAGGTCCACAAAATCTAGCGAATAGCTCATAGGATCCTTTCCCTTGAACTCGAAGATTACGAAAAGCACCAGCATCGCAAGTATTACAATCACAGCAGTCACCAAGACTGCCACTGTAAATCCGATGTCAGTAACAAAGCCTTTCATTGCGAACCCTCCAGTTATAGTTCCGCTATAGTATCACCTTCACTGTTAAAGAAAATCTGTCAAACATAAAACAATCGTGCCAATATTATCGCCTTCAGCAGCTATCCAATCATTATTTAATAGGTTACAAATAGATGTCCTTTCAGGAAGATTTGCAACCGCCTCGCTCTTTATAGGAATAGCCTTCAGGGTCTTTTTTTCATCACCCTCTATGAAATATGTTGCTCCGAAATTCTTCAGCGGAATATCCATATATCTGCAGTCTATTTTATCCCATATTATACTACAGATTTCATTAACATTTTTTTCTATTTCAACCCTGCACGTGAAAGTTCTGCTCCCTTGTATAGGCATAGCCTCTATTTCTATGCAAGGTATGCCCATGTGTTGCACCTCTCCTGACCTGTATGCCTTATCAACCAGGCATGATATCCTTGTTGCCCATGTATCATAAAGCGTTAGTTTCATTTTCGCAGGAATAACGCTTTTTTCTGCGTCATCATAAATAGAAACATAGGAATCTACAACAGAACTATCCAAGTATGAATCAGGCTTATAGCCGAATTCCCATTTGCCTTTTTTATCGTCATCATCAATCAGGGCCTCTATCTCAAGCCTATAGCCGTACTTGCAATGCCTTGCATAAGGCTCATCAATGCTGGGATCTCCATCAAGCGGGTCATATTTATCCAGCATAGCCCTGTTAAAAACAGCAAGATCAGTAGTAAGCTTGCCTGTTACAATAACATCTCTCACATGAAGAGCAGCCCTGTCAAGCTCATCATCATGCACCTTTATAATAGTGTTGATAAATAGCCACACAAAAACCACGATAACAACAGCCAGAGCCCCTATGCTAATAAGCGAAAAAATAGCCCTGAATGGAAATATTGCCTCTTCAGTCACTATAAACCACCAGTAAACACACCGACGCACCTTCGGTGCGTCAATTCATTTTTTCTAGGTAACTCCTGCAACCTATTATTTTCATTCCGAACAACCATCACTCGCTATAATCAGTCACAATTATCCTTTGCTTTCCATCTGCGTAAGTCTCCCTTGTAAAGACAATTGCCTTTAAATTTTCAGATCCACTGCATTCATACTCAGCAGGCTCTATAATTATATCCGATTTTATGATATCAGCAATATAGCTCTTCTCTTCATCACCGTTTATTACAGTAAAATTTACGTCCTCGCCTATTTTTATCTTGCAATCCATGTCAGGCAGGTAGTATTTATAAAGCGTTGTATTAGGGCTCGTTTGCAATCGGTCAATAATCCCAGCCACCTCTATCGCATGTATGTATGCAGATGTGGCTATAGCCTCTTCTATTGCCTGCTGGTAAGGGCTAACAGCAGCAATGACAAGTATTATAGTCACTATCATTATAACCAGCGCCCACTTGACGCCGAACTGCGCCTTCAGATCGGCCACCTCCAGATAACTGTAAGATCAAGCTTTTCTCCGATCCAAACCAGAGGATTTTCAATTATTTTAGCACTGGCTGGTTTCAGAACAAATATGCTTGCCTTCTTATCTCCATAGTAAATATAATTAGCAAAGGTGGTAACAGGATCTATGCATTGAGCAATTTCCCTATTTATAGTATAGCAGAAATTCTTTTCACTTCCACCTCCAATCGCAACCTCAACGCATTTTGCTTTATTTCCTGGAATCTTGACAGATGATGATGGCTGAATAAGGACATTTAAATCATTAAGACGCTCTACATGATAATTCCCATTATTGCTAAGCTCTTCCTGATAATCATAAATGGAAAAGTTAACAAAATTCGCTTCGCAATCCTTTAAATTAATATCAATATGACCTGCTGTGCAGGGACTTGCAAAATAAAAATTAGTTTCTCTTCTTGCACAATCCAATCCAAAAGGTGTATACCTAAGATTTATATAATTTATCTTTCCTTTGCAGTGTGGCAGACCATATCTATATATGGCGCTCGGAGTCTTCAGGCATAGCGCACCATCTCCGCATGCAAGATATTTCGGAATTGTCTTGTTTAAGGCTGATGAGAAAAACTCTGTGTTCAGAACAAATTTATTGCCATCCCATTTGCCCATAGTAATGCTTTTCGCATCAGCTGCCTCGCCTGTTATCGGATCAATGCTGTCTGAAAGCAGAAGATTGCCTATGAAAACATCCACTGTCTTAGGCGGGTTTGCATCATCCTTGTATTCATCAAAAACAAAATTCTTTACATCGTTTATGAAAGAATGCATATCAAAATCTGCTGGCAGGTTATCCGGCAGCATTGCAACTGCCCTGTAATCAAAATCATGGTAAACCTCCCAGCCAATTGCCTCGCCAGGCGGAAACATCTCGTAATATAGAACATATTTTGGATCACCATCACTCCTTATTCTAAGCGTAGGTGCAAATGCTGATTCCTTGCTGAAAATAGGCGTATTTTGCGGCAGGTAAAAATCACTTATTTCCACCTCATGACCTTCTCCATTGAAGCATGCCTCGTCTATCGCACTTGCTAATCTGTCTGCATTAGCCCGCGCTATCTGCTCATAAGGCTTTAAGCCAGAGAAAATAATTCCCATGAGCAAAAATATGCCTATAATTGCAAAAACTAGTGCAAACAGCGCTGACATCGGAAGATTAATAGGTCCTTCTTCTCCACTCATTTAACCGCCTCCTGAACCTGTAAGGCTGCCGATAATTCCACCAATATCAGGCAGCCCACCAAGAAGAGCCACTATGGCAACTATTATTATTACCATAAGAATCAGGCTAACAATTATATATTCTATCCTCATACTATCCAAACCTCCCTGCCAAAGCACCTATTATCCATTCCAATGCGCCTCGCGTAGGTGGAAGCAAAAATAAAACAATAAGCAGTATGGCAATAGCGATCACTATTAAAAACGCAACAAAGTTCATTGAAATTTCGGGAACTTTCAATCCTTTTGACATAACTTTCACCTGTTTTCAATAAACGCATCCACCGATCCTATATAAAATGAAGGGCATCCATCAATAAGCTCATTTAATTTCTTATATTCCCTTTCCATGTATTCATCTATGCAGGCGCAGTTACCGTCTTTATCCATGACGCATGCCCAGAACGTTATATGCAGGAACGGTTTTTCAGGTATTGAATTATCATAAAAATCAAACACAAGATTCACAGGATTATCATCCGGGTAATTAATAATAGTCGGTCCATTGCTAGTTGGATCCCTTGAGCATACGAATGCAGGATCTGTTGTGCTATCAAGGTAGTTTTCACCCCAAACTGAAACTATAAAATGCAGATGGCATCCAGGTTCATTAGTCGGAGTATCTTTATCAACATAGCCGATTATCTGCCCCTGGCTAACAGCAACATGGTCGTTCTTGTTAAGCTCGTCTAAGATGCTGTCTCTTATCTTGATTCCTGCATAATATGATGCATAGCTTGAATAATCATTGGAACTATCACTGTCCTTGCACTTACTGTCATGGACTATGCGAACATATGTATAATGATCAGCAGGAGGCGTCTCATCACAAAATTGATCGCGTTGCATTTTAATTAGATCACCGCCACAAGTTGCCCTTATAGGAGTGTCGCAAGGTGCATAAAGGTCCAGAGCTGGATGATGTCCTCCAGCGCAATCATGAAGCTTATAAACATAATTTGATGAGCATGGTGTAGTGAGGTCTGAGCTACTTATAGGAATTATTGGCCCGTATGTAATTGATGTATCATACCCAGCATAAATCATTTGCCTGTTCCCGCTTGAATCAGCATAATCAGCTATTGCTACCATGTCAAAATTCTGCTCTTTCGCTGAATCAAGCTCGAATCTTATATCACCAGCTGTAATTGTATAATGGTTGTTGTCAACAGGATCGACCTGTTTAATAACTTTATCAGGATCAGGACCAGTAATAGTCATCTTGCCGCCAAGCCTGAAGGTCTGCTCCTCGCCAGACGATTTTATCTGCATGGCGTACAGGATTGCCAGTACCAGCACTACTACCATAACTATGACAACAAGCATTACATCCATGGCAGGCATAACTATCCAATAAGCTATTAGATGAGACCAAATAAATAGCTTAATTTGTTTCTATCATCTTCCTGAACACAGACCTGCCCAGAAAATCGCTCTCAAGGCAGCTTGCCAAAAGGGAATCATAACTAGGATGATCTCTGACACATTTACTGTTCTTCCAGAAAGAGATCCCTATGTCATCACCTGCATCGTAATCCATGCCACCTGTAAATTCTATAAAGATATCCACTTTCTTGTTGCCACAATCAACCTCATCAGCGCGTATATGCACTGCGCCATTGCACATATTTAAATATCGTTCGCAATCATTCTTGTCATTTCCGCAGTCATTCATGCCTCTTAACCGCAAAGAAGCTGATTCACCGCAGCTTATGCTTATGGATGCCTCGCATCTAGTTTCACTTTGCCCAGGAATATATTTTATAAGCGGCAGGCCATAAGTATATTTCTTGACCTCGCTGATCATTATTGTAAGATTATGGCCTTCCTCAGATGTTAAAATAAAGTTGTCGCTCTTTTCCATCCAGCCATCATAAGTATTTTTTGGTTCTCCTGTTGTCTGGTCTTTTACAATTCTGAGTGGCGGAAGGCTGCTGGATATCACAGCACTGAATTCTCCGATGAATTTTTTGTCATCGTTAGTTATTTTAAATCGAATGTTATCACTAACCTTATCGACATCGCCACTAACATTTGCCTTCTGGCTTTTGCCCTTCAAGTCTATAACAGGCACAACCTCTATAAGCGATATTGACCTGCCAAACTCCTCCATCTTTCCGCTATATTCAACCTCTCCTGAAAAAATTATCTCATATTCATATCTCCTTGTATCATCGTTAATCGAAGTTGTCTGATAGCTTATCTCTGGCTTGCCCAAGAATTTTACAGCAGGCCCGCCGCCAAGGCCTCCGCTGGATAATACTCCTCCCATCAGATCAGGATAGAGAAAATTAATAATAAGCAGCAAAACAACCACAGAAATTACTATCTCAATAAGGCTCTTGATGATATCCATAAAATCTCCTACAGGAACGGAACCCAGTCAAGAAGACCAGAGCCGATACTGCCTGCCATTGCCATAGCCTCTCCGCTGAAAAGAAAGAAAAGCGCTATCAGTACAGCAAAGCAAACAAGAGCCATGATAATAAATTTCAAAATGCCTGAAAAGCCCTTTCTGCTAAGGCAAAGGCCACGAAACGAAACAGGGATAAAGGCAACAGAAATAACAAACTTGGGCTCTGAGCGCTCCATGATCATCTTGGCTGCAAATATCAGGAACAGCGCAACCAGCAGAAAGAAGATTATGTTTATTACCATGCTCATATCAGGAAAGCCTATCTCCATATTCTAATAGTATTCAAGCTACTATTAAAGTTTTTATACCTTGTAACCAATTAGTTTAGAGATATTATTTTGAAGTTCTCATGCGATTAAGAACTTCGAAAGAAATCCGTCAATAAAGCATAGGGGATTTCATGTGGTTATTGTTTTTGCAGGCCTTCTGGTTTATCGCGCCTGCCTATGCAGCCAATGCCTTTCCACCGCTTTTGAAAGGCAGGAGACCTTTAGATCTAGGCAGAGGCATTGGCAAAAAAAGGATATTAGGCGATGGTAAAACCATAGAAGGAACAATAGCAGGCATAATCTTCGGCATGTTTATAGGCTTTATCCAGATATTAGGCCAGGACTCTATACCGCATGAGCTTGGTCTGATAAAAATGACCTTTCCTCTGGTATTCCTATTAAGCGCAGGCGCACTATTTGGAGATATAGTCGGCTCCTTTATTAAAAGAAGGCTTGGCATGCCAAGAGGCTATCCCGCACCTGCTCTGGACCAGCTGGATTTTCTTGCCTTTGCCTTTATATTTTCAGCCCTTGTTATTGCCCTTAACACGCATTATATTATTATTCTGGTTATTCTTACACCTATAATTCATTGGATAGCCAACCTTATTGGCTACTTTGCCAAGGTTAAAAAAACACCTTGGTAATTAAAGTGATCTGTATGAACATATCAAAAAAATCTAAAAATGAAGTGAAATACGACCTGCATATCCATTCAAGATATTCTGACGGCATAAACACGCCAGCAGAAATAATCAGATGGGCAAAGGAAATCGGACTGCAGGGCATAGCCATAACTGATCATGACACAGCAGAAGGTGTGCCTAAAGCCAAAAAAATAGCAGAAAGCCTTGATATAGATCTGATACCTGGTCTTGAAATAACAACACCCTTTGGCGATATACTTGCACTTGGCATAGAAGAGCCAATAAGCGGCCGTGCTAAGAATGCGTCAGATATCATAGAAATAGCTGATAAGATACATGAAAGAGGCGGCCTTGCCATAATCGCTCATCCCTTTGCTGGCTTCTGGAAAATAAGCTTTCCAGAAATAATCAAGGAAATCAAGAAGGCTTTTGATGCCATAGAGGTCTTTAATGCCTTGTCAAATATTAACTTCAGCATGGGAGTTAATGTCATGGCAATGCAGCTTGCCAAGAAAGCAGGCCTGCCTGGCATAGCAGGCTCAGATGCACACACTTTGGGCATGATCGGCACTGCCTACACTATTCCTGAAGAAGATATTTTAAGCTCAATAAAAAAAGGTAAAATTAAGATAGGTTGGGAATGATATTTATAATCCCAGATAGCTAAGAATCCACTGCGCACCATAGAACCCTGCATAGGCAATTCCTAGCGATAAAATAATTTTGCCAAGCAAGCAGGCAATGAAGAATTTTTTGATGTCATATTTTATACCACCGCATATTATTCCGATCACATCATCCGGCAGTGGTGTTGCAGCAAAGATCAATATTACAACAAAACCGCCTCGCTTGTGCATCCATGTCTCAGCACGTCTGAACCATTCTGATGCACCTTCTGCTTTTGCTGGTTTTTTCTTCTTTTTTTTGCCAAGTAGTTTTCTGCTTCCAAATCCTACTGCATAAGCAGTCAGCTCACCAATAGCAGAGCCAATGCCTGCTATAATGCCAACAGCCAGCGGATTAAGCAGACCGCCTGCCACGAATATCAGAAGGAATATAGGCACAGGCAGTATAACACTAGCTGATCCTATGACCGACGCAGCAAACAAGCCGAGATAGCCAAAAGCATAAACAAGACTTATCAGGAATTCAGCGAACATGAAAATAATTAGTTCCCTCTGATTAAATAATTACTGTGAAACAAGTAAATAATCTCGATATTATAACCTGTTTCACATATAGCAGAAAAAGAACGTAATATCCTGTTTATTTTCTTGTTCCGCTATAAGAGCAAGGCCAGACAGAGTTCCTTTAATTACTTTACTAAACTTTTCAAAAATCTCTCAGCCTCTGCCATCTCTTTTTTTCCCTTTTCTGTAATTTTATAATATTTCTTATTGCCTTTTGTGAAGAATGAAACATAACCACCTTTTTCCAGCAGATAAAGCACCTTGTAGGCAGTAACATTGCCTAACCAGAAACCAAATTTCTCTTTTATTGTTTTTCTTATCCCTAAACCATAGTAGTCTTTTTCCTCTAATAATTGAAGAATAAACAGCCATAGATTCTCTACAAGAATCTTTCTCTTTAGCCTTTCAGATGGCTTTTCCATAAGACTTTTATAGGTATAAAACTTAAATACTCTTTCATCAATAATACCTTTACAGGTGTAAAAGTGTGGTAAAGATAAGAATAGCAATAGCAGGCGTAGGCAACTGCGCCTCCTCTCTTATACAGGGTCTGTATTATTACAAGAGCATTGATAATAACAATGAACCTGTACCAGGACTAATGCATAACGTACTCGGCAGTTATAAAATATCAGACATAGAGGTAGTTGCTGCTTTTGATATTGATAAAAGAAAGGTCGGCAAAGACCTGAGCGAAGCTATCTTTGCAAGGCCAAACTGCACCATAAAATTCTGTGATGTGCCTAAGCTCGGCGTTGTTGTGCAGAAAGCGCCTGTGCTGGATGGTGTTGCTTCTCATATGAAAGATTATCCTGAAGATTATACCTTTGTTGTTGATAACTCAGAACCTGTTGATGTGGCCAAGGCATTAAAAGCAGCAAAGCCAGACATGCTTTTGAATTACCTGCCTGTAGGAAGCGAGGAAGCAGTCAAGTATTATGCAGAATGCTGCCTTTCTGCAGGAGTCGCGCTTATCAACTGCATGCCGGTCTTCATTGCATCAAGATATGAATGGCAGAAGCGGTTTAGCGAAAAAGGCCTGCCTGTCATTGGTGATGATGTTAAATCGCAGCTTGGAGCAACCATAGTTCACCGCACCCTGGCAAGGTTGTTCGCAGAGCGCGGTGTGAAGATAGATAGGACCTATCAGCTTAATTGCGGCGGCAACACAGATTTCCTTAACATGCTCGCCCGCGAGCGGCTTAAGTCAAAAAAGATAAGCAAGACCCAGGCAGTGCAGTCAATACTGCCAGAACCGCTTGAACCTAGAAACGTGCATATAGGCCCAAGCGATTATGTTCCATGGCTCAATGACAAAAAGCTCTGCTTCCTGCGAATAGAAGGCAGGAAGTTCGGCAATGTGCCTGTGCATATAGAAGCCCGCCTGGAAGTAGAAGACTCGCCGAATTCAGCTGGCGTCGCAATCGATGCCATCCGCTGCTGTAAACTTGCACTAGACCGAAAAATAGCTGGGCCCTTAACATCCATATCATCTTACACCATGAAAAGCCCGCCGCAGCAGTTTCCTGATTACGTGGCAAGGCAGATGGTGGAAGAGTTTATAAATGGCAGCAGAGAGAAATAGTAATATGTTATACTCTGCGCGAAGGCATTTCAAAAGTCTTAGTATAAAAATCGGCATAGTGTTCAGTAAGTTCCATTTATCTCCAAACCAATGGACATTACTGACGATTATACCGATCCTAATTGCATTGTATTTTCTTATAAACCAAGCCTTTCTAATAGCCGCATTGTTCATAATAATTGCAGCTTTTTTTGATTTGATAGACGGCTCTGTTGCAAGGGTTACCGGAAGCGTTACCAAGAAAGGCGCTTATCTCGATACCATCATGGACAGATATGTAGAATCTATTATAATACTTGGTTTATTGTTTATCAGTCTCCCATCATTCCTACTTCCTATACCCTTCTGGCTTTTACTTTACTTATTCGGCAGCATGATGACTACCTATGGAAAAGCTGCAGCCAAGGAGAAAGAGTTAATCAGAACTGAGCTAAAAGGCGGTCTAATGGAAAGAGCAGAAAGAATGATTGTACTTTTTATAGGAATTGTACTTGCCTCTTTCAATGCAGTTTATCTTACTTATATAATAGCCATACTTGCTGTTCTATCCAATCTGACTGCTTTGCATAGAATAATTATTGCCTTAAGGCTGTAATATGGACTTTATTAGCGACTTTATCAACAGGTATTTCTTAATTCCAATGGGCCATTACTATACGCTGCCAGGAACCATAGCCTATGCAATATTTTTTGTAATTGCTGTTCTTCTTGTTTACAAGCACATCCTCAAAAAACTCAAAATTAAAATAGATAAAAATTTTATGTTATCCCTCTTGCCTTTCATAATACTCGGCGGTGTTATGAGAAGCCTCGAGGACGCTGAGTTCTATCAGAGCTACTTTTTTGTTTCGCCTGTTATTTATATAACGCTCTTCTTCATAGCCTTGTCATCCCTGCTTTTCTCGGTTTTAGCAGAAAAATATATAAAAAGACCATACTGGCATATCATGCTAGCCATTGGCTCTGCTATTCTGCTCTATAATATAATTCAAGTTTTGCTGATAGGCATAGTGAACTTGACAGGTTTCTTCATGGTAGCAGGGCTTATACTAATGTGGGCCATTATATTCCTGCCAGTTACCCTATATTTCACGAAATACCTGAGCAGATTGAACTATTTTATATTGCTCTCGCACCTGCTGGATGCATCTTCCACCTTTGTTGCAACCACCTTTTTTTCTTATCATGAGCAGCACGTAATTCCTAGCCTCTTATTCCCTATCTTCGGTTCTTGGATAATGTTTCCGCTTAAAATAGCAGTGGTATGGCCGATTCTATATCTAATAGACAATAACATCAAGGACAAAGAGCTCGTAATCTGGCTAAAAATTGCTATCCTTATACTTGGTCTTGCACTTGGCGTAAGAGACCTGCTTAGCCTTAGCATGCTGGCTTAAACAGCATTTAAATCCAATCAATTAATTATACTTATTATGTACAAACAAGTTATTGTTATAAGATCCGACCTGAAAATGAGCAAAGGCAAGACAGCTGCTCAGGCAGCTCATGCATCCCTTTCTTCAGTTGGCAAGTGCAACAAAAAAATGCTGGGTGCATGGAAAAAAGAAGGCCAGAAAAAGGTTGTATTAAGCGCTGATATGAAACAATTGCTGCAGCTTAGAGAAAAATGCAAAAAGCTTGGAATTCCTTCTGCCATTATAACAGACGCAGGCATGACAGAGCTTTCAGCCGGAAGTATAACTGCCCTGGGAATAGGTCCTGAAAAAGAAGAAAAAATAAACAAGGTAACAGGCTCGCTGCCGCTATTAAAATGATTACTTCTCGTGATATAATGAACGCAATGAAAATAAGATACCAATACTGGATCAAAACGCCTGGCATAGCTGGCAGAATTAATGCACCGGAAGATTTTGTTGTCCGTGAGATCATATCGCCTAAATTCTTGAGAAAATATGAGAGAACAAGTAAAGGCATGAAGCAGATAGAAGGGCATTACTCGCTTTTTTTGCTAAAGAAAAGGGGGCTTACAACTCTTGATGCAATAAAAAAGATATCCAAAAGCCTGAAAATAGCAGAAAGCAAGATCGGCTATGCTGGTCTGAAAGATAGGTTTGCAGTTACTTACCAGTATATAACCATAGAAGGGGTGCAAAAACCAATAAAGGAAAAAGATTTAGAAATATCCTTCATTCAAAAGACTAATAAATTTCTGTCACCAGGGGAACTGATAGGCAATTCATTTGATATTACTCTTCACAACTGCAAAAATACTGAAAATCTCGAAAAAATAATAAAAGCATTGAAAAATCGTGGCATGCCCAACTATTTTGGCATGCAAAGGTTCGGAAGCAACAAAAATAATCATATAATCGGTAGTCACTTAGTTAAAGGTAAATTTGATTCTGCCTTAGAATTGATTAATGCCAATTATAAGCATAAATACAAAAAAATAGAAGCAGTGCCAAAAAAACTGCTCAAATTCTTAATAAATTCCTATCAGAGCTGGATCTTTAATGAAACCCTGAACAGTTACGTAGCTAAAAACAATAAGCCGTCTTTTAGTTCAGTAGAGCTTAAGCCCTTCAAAGTACCTGGAATGAAGATATCGTGTAAAGGCGGTACAAGAAAACTTTTTATCGATATCAAAGATATTAGTTTTAGCGTAGAAGGCAATGATATAAAGCTTTCATTTATCTTGCCCAAAGGCAGCTATGCCACAGTATTGATTAGAGAAATATGTAGAGGCCGTGAATGATATGGACCTGATAGATATAGGATACTTCATATCCTTTTACATAATGTTATACTGCTCCTTTATATGGCTATATGTCTACCTTAGGAACAGGGAAACAATAAAGACCAATCCTGTAATTAAGAGAAGTCCCTTAGTAAGCTTTATTGTTCCGGCATATAATGAAGAAGCCAACATTGAAAATTGCATAAAATCTATAATGAATGTTAGATACCCTAAAAAGGATATAACAGTTGTAGATGATGGTTCAACAGATAATACAGAAAAAATATGCAAGAAATATCAGCGCAAGGGACTTATAAAATTCATAAAACAAAACCATGGGGGAAAAGCAGCTGCTATGAATAACGGCATTATGCACGTAAGAGGCACTTTCATAGCCTCGATGGATGCTGACTCTTATCCTGACCCAGACTACCTGAACAACACAATGGGATATTTCAACAACCCTATTGTTTCTGTAGTAACACCATCACTAAAAGTTATACAGACCGATTCCATACTCAGAAAAATCCAGTGGGTGGAGTACCTTTTTTCAATATTTTTAAGAAAATTATTCAGCATCTTCGATTGCCAGTATGTTGCACCTGGACCAGGTTCAATATACAGAAAAGATAAATTAAGAAAGATAGGCAGTTTCGCAACAGATAACCTTACAGAGGATATGGAAATAGCCTTCAGGTTTTATGAAAAGGGCCATAAAATAGAAAACAGCACCAATGCGTATGTATATACCCATACACCAAGAAACTTTGGCAGCCTCTACAAGCAGAGAATTAGATGGTATAGGGGCTATCTTCAGAATACAAAGAAATATTCCCACATGATACTTAGCATAAGACACGGCAATCTGGGTTTCTTTTTGCTGCCAGTAAATCTGGCATGGATAGGTATTATGTCATTTATGTTTATAAACCTGGTATATAACACTATACTCAGTATATACAATTTCATAAAGCCTGCATGGATTGTAAATGATATTGGCACCTTAATTAATTTTGAACAGATAGAAATCAACTGGTTTTATATCTTCGATTTCTATTCATTTTTCTTTGTTCTTTTCTTTGTTTTAGGCCTGCTTACCATAAAATTTGCTGTGAGTACTTCAGGCGAAAAACTGGAAGTATGGAAACGTAAGACCTTCTACCTTTATTTTATAGTATTATACCCGCTTATTCTATCCTTTTTTTGGATAATGAGCACTATAAAAGAGCTGATAGGAGATAAAAGAATATGGTAAAAAGAAAAGTCGAGTGGAAAACCTACCTTGCCATAGGCATAATAACCTTCATATTTTTCTTATCAGGAATATTAACGGGTCTTTTCATAAGTAAGGCGAAGGTGGATACACTTGTAGAACAGGTGAATCAGTTAGGAATAAACCTGAGAGAAACAGAAACAATTATGCTCTTCATGTCTCTATATGGCAAAGATGCATGTGATATGCTTTATGAACAGTTGGATGCCTTAAACAATGAATCTGAAGAAATAAGAAAAGATGTTGCATTTTATGAAACCACGAAAAGAGTAGAAGATCCATCTTACATAGCAACAAAGAAAAATTACATGTCTATAATGCTTATGCACTGGTTATATCAAGAAAAAGCCAATAAGGAATGCCAAATTAATTCTACTATAATATTATTTTTCTATTCCAACAAGTATTGCGAAATATGTAAAGACCAAGGTACTGTTCTTACCTATATGAAACAGAAGTACGCAGACAAGATAGTAATATTCACCTTTGATGTAGATCTTGATGTAAGAATGATAAACTATCTGGGCAAATTATATGGGTTTGAAGTTAGAGAGAACCCTGTTCTGATAATCAGGAATACAAAATATGAAAAATTCCTCAGCAGAAACGACATAGAAAAAATACTTTGTGACATAGGAACTATATGTTAAGCCTGGCTTCAAGAATCATTAAAATAAATTCTAATATATCCTTTATACCCAATTTTGAACTCCCAAATCTCCTTTCTTCAAATGTTATGGGTATCTCAATTATCTTTGCACCTGCTTGCCTTAATTCTAAGAGCAATTTTACCTGAAAGGCATAACCCTGGACATCAATTTTATCCATATCTATTCTTCTTAGGCATTTTGTACGAATAGCCCTATAACCTGTTGTACAATCCATGACAGGAAGTCGCAAAAATAATTTGGCAGACAAGTTACCAAAAAAGCTTATAGCCTTACGAGATATTGACCAGTTATGTATACTACCACCAGGAATATACCTTGAGCCAGTAACTACGTCTGCATCCCTTATTGCATCTAAAAATCTGATAATATATTTTGGATTGTGGGAAAAGTCAGAGTCCATCTCAAAGACTATATCTGAATCCAATGACTGTTTAAAACCTTTAATATATGCAGAGCCAATACCAGACTTTTTTGGTCTATGGATAACCTTGACGCTCTTGTATATCTTTGAAAATCTTTCAGCTAAAATTCCTGTACCATCATGGGAATTGTCATCTATAATCAAAATATTACCATTCAATTTATACTTTCTAAATAGTTTTAGTAATGTAGGTATAAGTTTTTCTATATTCTGATACTCATTATAGGTTGGTAAAATAATTGTGAACATATCTAGAAACTATTTATATCCGAATATATATATGGTTTCATCCTGATCTACAAATGTCTCCAAAAGAACGAACCTATTATCATTTAATAAGAATTCTGCATTAGGTTCTCTATCTGGCGGGGCCATAGAAGACACAACAACGTATCCTGGCTGTTGCATTATTTTGTCTATATTACCATGAACATCATTGAACGGCAGGAGTAATACTTTTCTCTCTGAATAGTATGCTATTGGTGGATATTGATAGTTATTATAAATTATAGTATCTGAAGGTGTATTGTTCTTGATCCATAATGCTGCCTTCATGACAGAAGGCTCCCAATCATCTATGAATAGATCCATACTTACTATACTTTTTATCTGCCATATATCTTCTATCATTAGATACGAAGAGAAAACAATAGCTACGCACATCACTGTTGTAATTAATATCTTGTTATTTTTATTCTTTATAAAAGAGTGTATAGAAAAGAATCCTCTAGCTGATAAAATGGATAGGAATGGTAAAATAAGAAGCAAAAATCGCATCTCTTTATGTACTAAAGTCTGTAATAATAAAAACGAAATGAGAACAAGAGTTATCAGCATTAATTCCTCACTGGGTATTCCTCTCTTAATAAAAGGTATCGTCAATAAAAGTATTCCAAACAGGAATATTGGCGGAAAAATCTCAAAGAAATGTGTAAAAAAGAGGTAAGGATCGGTTGGTGTGTCAGAATTAACAATCATGTAACCATTAACAAAAGTTTGCAGGAAAAACCCAAATTTCAATTGTACGTATATAAAATATGGAATTAAAACAATTAGACATGATGCTAGCAATATCCACAAATTCTTCGATTTTAAGATATATAAAAGATATTCGAATGAATATCTGTTTCTAGTTTTATGTCTGGAAAATAAAAATAATATAATTAAAATAAGGGGGAAAAACGAAAGCGAAGTAAATTTGAGAAGAATAGATAAACCGAGAAAGAGACCTGATATGATATAATATCTGTTATTTTCTGTTTTTGTTGCAATATATGCTGATAAAATAGTGAATGTAAGAAAAGTCGGAAGCATTGCATCAACCAATAGATCATGTGCAAGCCATATATGGAGTGGGTTCAAAGTATATATAAAAGAAGCTAGAATAGCCAATCTCTCATCTTTGAACATAGCCCTCGCCAACAAAAAAACAGCTATTATACCCAAAGATGCGATCAGTGAAACTATCATATGCGATGTGATAACAGAATGATATAACATATATCCGAGTGCAAAAAGTATTGGTATCAATGGTGGTCTTAAATGAAATTCATTAAAATTTTCCTCTGGTATATTACCTATAATAATTTCAGCATGCTGTAGATAGACAGTCTCATCCCAATAATGAAAACTAGTTCTAATCGGAAATGTTCTTATGAGGAATCCTACTACGAATAATAAAATAAGTAGGATAATAATCTTATTTTTCAATCCGTTCGACCCCCATCACTATGAGCGCAAATTTATCCCCTGCCAATACCATGTTTTCATAGCTTGTGCCCTGTATATATATGATATTGCCTTCTATATTCACAGCTGTCTCCTTTGCCCCTGTGTTAGGGCCAACTAACCATATCACAGTATCGCTGAATTCAGTTTTGTTTATCTTGTCTATTGATTCATTGTACCATTGCCCATCAACAAAATAGAACGTGTCGTAATCTATTAGCTTTCCTTCATAAGCAAAGAAGGCCTGTAATTTATTGATGGTATTGATCAGGACTACACGGAAGTATGCATTATCGTCCTCGTTGCTGCCGTTGAAAACTATATTAATCTTGCTGCTGTTCCAGACAAGTCCCTTGATACCAACTGGATCATTCGAATAAATAGCCAATGACTTCTTGATGTCATAAGAAAACTCATATACCTGCTGTCCATGCCCTGGTATCATTATGCTCTTTATTTCCTTTTCTTGTTCTTGCTCAAGGCAACCGCTTAAAAGTATAACTGCAATAAAAATAATCACTATTCTCTTCATTTTAAAAATCCTCCAGATTTTTGAAATTAAGTAAACGGAGTTTACTTATCATTTTAAAGACCTCTGGTCTTTGAAATCTTAATTTTAAAAACACCTAAAATTGAATGATAAAATGACATCTTCTTTGTCCTTGGCAGATGTCTTTATGACTTCAACTCGTAATGAAGTCAAAAATAAAAAAGAAAAAAAGAAAGGCACAAATTTCAAAAGCCTATGTCTTACTCTTACGCTGTCTCAGTTGACAGTATACCGTTCTTAAAGATAGCCCTGGTACCAGTCAAGTCGCTTGCATGAGAGTCATAGTTAAGCAGGATATCAGTTACTGCCTTTGTGTCATCCCATGAATGACCTGCAACAACTAATGCTGCTTTACCCGTACCCCATGCATCTGCAACAAGATCGATTATTGCTGTACCCTTACCTTCAGTCACATACCAGTCTAAAGCCTTTGTCAGGTCTGCAGTTGCCAAGTCAGCAACAAGTGTGTTAACAGCTGGACCACCGACTAGAATAATGTTGTCATTGTTCTTGTCAGCTTCGCTTACATCCTTGTCAAGCTTTGCTACTGCTGTCTTGACAGATGTCTGCTTGTTAACTGTTCCGCCTGTAGCAGCTGCTTGTGTAGATACTGCTCCATCTGGACCTAAAACAAAGAAGTCCATTGTTGCCTGTGTATCTGGATACCACAACTTCACAGTGTCCTGGCCATATGTGTATTTCTCTGCAAACACACCATACAAGTCAACATATTGTGTCTTGTATGCGTTTGAAATCAGAGAATCTGTTCCTTCCGTGTCAGTGAAGTCTGGTGTTCCTGCTATCATCTGCACAATAGAGCCTGATGTCTCGTTTGATGCCTGTACCCACACGCTGTATACATTGCTACTGGCATCCTGTTCCTCTACAAGAGCTATTGCCTCTTCTGCGTATGCTACTGCACTAGAACCTGCTGGCTTTATTGTTACCGTGCTGTTTGAGCTTGCGACATTGCTTATGTTGTAATAAGATGCGCCTGTTGCTGTTTTACCTAAGAGCAATGCACAACTTCCTGTGTCAGCTGAGATGTTGAAGTTAGTACAGCCTGATGCTGTATAACCTGTATATGCTGTTAGGTTCAACCAGACATTGTTGGTTCCTATAGCCCCTACTGTCTCTACTACAACACCTGTTGGTAATACCAGTAATCTTGTATTTGCTATTGTTGCTGTGCTGGCCTTTGCTAGTGCGTATACTTCGCCCTTGGTTCCTGGTATGATTGGCCATATAGTCTGTGATGCTCCTACATTGTCATAGGTTACAGTTGCATCTCCCCATGTTGTTCTGATCTCTGTTGTATTACCTATTATGTAATACGTCTGTCCGTCTATTACCTTTTGTGACTGGTTGTCTGTTCCCATTAGTATATTATATACTGTTCCGCTGAAAATATCGGTTAATTCAACATAACCTGATGTTGTACCATCATTGCTGAGTGTACTCAACTGCATCAGATGTGAATAACCGCCGGAATCTAATACAACATACTCGCTCTGTTTTACAGCAGCTCCTTCTACGACGATTATGTCGTTACCAACACCGTCTTCCAAGTCAATGCTGTCTGCATCATATGCCCATGTGAAAGTTGCTGTCTTTCCCCTGTAGTCCATGAAGGTTGCTGTAAGCGAATTGTCACCGGAGTTCTTAATATCCAGTGTTGATTTTGCGCTGCTCATAAGATCTGGTGTTACTGATGCGAAGTCCAAGCTGAATGTTCCAAATATTGGGTCCTTGAAAGCTTCGCCTGACTTTAATACATCAACTGTAGTCTTGGGACCAACCACGTATATCTCTATCATTGTCAGCTTGCCATCTGAAACTGAAAGATCGACATATGTTCCGTCAATGTTCTTTTCTGTTCCACCTAATGTGGTATATGCCGCTCTAAGATCTTGCAATGTAATCGTCTGTGCTCCGAAGGATACCTTAGCCTGGTTGTCTGTTCTTGTTGAACTATACAAGAAGACATCGTCTACATATATTTGTAGACCGCCTACAGTTGCTGTTGCTTGTCTGCTTACACTTTTCTGGTCTGTTCCTACCTGTAAAACTATAGATGTAGTAGATGGTACACCCATGAGTTTAACATCGTACTCTACTCCACTTATAGTTACCTTTGTTGCTACTCCCTCTGTTAATGTCTGTGTGTCAGCTGAACCGTAGAGAACCAATTTTGGAGTTGCTGCTATAAAGGTTGTGCCGCTTGCAATTGTGTACGGCTTTCCAAATAGGTTTAATTTTTCACCTATGGTTGTAGTCCCGTTCACTTCCTTTTCAAATACAGCCTTTGCTTTGTACAGATAATTGGTTGTGGATACTGCTGCGTTGCTGCCTGAACTACCTCTCAAAACAATCTGCGGGTCCTGAGATGTACCTACAGGCGGAGATAGATATTGCTTGAACTGCACTGTATAGTCGTCTGACAACTCTATGTACTGGTTATATGCATACGTAGTTGATAGAGTTGAGTCTTCTAGAGAGCCGCTCTTTAGAACAGTTGGCATATCTGATGAGGTAAAGGTATATCTTACACCTGCCTTTTTCAGATAGTCTCCATATAGTATCTTCGTGTTTGGGGTTGCCACTGCTGCTCCTTCACCTGTAACAGTTGTTGATCCTGACGAACCTGGACAGCTGTAGCTGGTATAGGACTCACTGCCTAACCTTGTCGCAACATCTATTGCGCCTACAACATCTTCAGGCATCGCGGTTGCACCAACTACTACAAGAAAGTCAGCTGCACCGTCACTTGCTATAAATGGCTGTGGATAGTCTGCTAGTGTTGCTGCAAATGCTAACGTTGAGCCTGCCATTAACAAGCCCATGGTACCTGCAGCTAAAATTTTTCCTAATTGCATTTATTTTGCACCTGTAAATTTCCTTTTACAAGCCTGTTACTTTCGTAACAGACAGTTCATACCTTTATCAGGACCAACGGTCCTTAAAGGTTTGTCCGGATCAAACCCTCTGGATTTTTAGTCCTAAAGGTTTGAGCATGATAAAGACATAATAGATTCATTATGCCTCAAATCCGTGCTATATAATTGCATTTATATACTATATAAGACTGACTTGAAACAGTTTCATTATTGCAGTACTTGTTATATGCATGATCATAAAAACATCTATTAAAGATATATATAGTTTATAATTGTTCCAAAGCCAATATTTGGACGTTTTATACTAAAAAAACGTATATTTAACCTTAAAATTTTAAAAGTACTGTTTATTGTGTTTTTTTACTTTTTTAGCTTAATCAGGTTATTTCTTCCCTTATGTATCTTTTCTATCAACTCACTATTAACCAGGCTTTGAATTATCCTGGATACCTTGGCCTTTGAGAAGTCTGTTTCCTTTACAATTTTCCTTTGATCAACATCTTTCTTTTCTCTTAATAATATTTCCATTACCTTTCTTTCACCATCTGTCAGTACAGGTAGTATGCTTTTTATGTTTCTTCTTCTGAACATTAGCAGATAAAGAAGAGAAACAACTATTATAATAAAAATAACTGCGAAATAGACTAAATAACTTAAACCACCAACCTGCTCATATACAATAGCAACAGTGATCGCCTCGCCTAATTTAGGGTCTTCTTTTTCCCATTCGAAAAAGATCCTTCTGCCATCAGAACCTTCTTTTCCCCACTCAGGCTCAAATTTCTTTAAGCCAGTGCCGATAAGCTTACTATCTTCTACTAAACCAGCCCCTAAAGGCAGCTTGACTAAAACAGAAAAATTACCAGTACGTTGTGTAAGTGAAAATCTATATTTAAATATTTCTAGGTTTTCAGTACTTTCTACAAGCCCGTGCACCCTGAATCTGTATTGAATCTTCTGTGCCCATATATTATCGCACAGTATAGAAGTTCCTAAGCCCTGCCTTGAAACCTGACAATCAATAAAATTGCCGTCTGTTATCACTTCCAGGCCAGTTATCCTGTTGGTAAGAACAAAGTAATCGTTTCTTGTTATATTATTATCATAAACAAGGGTTACTATCCACTCAGAGGTTCTGTCATCATTAAGGGATATTTCTATATTCCAATTATTAAGGTTTGCAGCATGAACACTAGAAACTAATAAAAGAACGAATAAAATTAATACCAAACATCTCATTTTAAACACCGAAGGTTTTTGAAAGATTCATGGTTTGCAAAGCAAACCTGAACCTCCGAGATAGAAAAGCTATCTCGAAGGCATGCACAAATTTTGTAAATGGCATCTCATGATTTAAAATGATGGTTTTAAAAATTTAAAGCTACTTTTCAGGCGAAATCACTATGCCACCGACACCAGCTGATGCGAATTGATGAACAAGCGTGGCAATGACATTAGCTATGTTCTGAACCTCATCAATCTTGATCTTTAGTTCATTCGGTCCCAATATCTCTATAGAAGATGGGCCATACAGCATAACAATCTTAATCAACGTCAGTAAGTTCTTTACAAATAATTTTAATTCCACTATTTGTGAATAGCCTTTCTCTATATTCTTGAGCGGCTTTTCTACTGTCTTAATATCGCTGAATTTTGTCTCATAGACAAAGGCGCCCTTTATAGCAGATAATTTCTTTACATGAAGCTCAAGCGCATTTTTTACAATATCCTCTTTAACAGCAAGCGCCTCAATAGCAAACCATGCCTCTATCCAGCCATCTTTCTTTCTTTTATTTATCTCATCTCGTAGATCCATAGAACCACTCATAAAACTTTCAACCTTAATGTTTAAAAGCTATTTCTTAAGCATCGGTGACCATTTCATACCAGCTAAAGGTATTTTTGTATTGCATTTTGGGCAGTGATACTGCCTTCCTTTTTTCTCTAAATTTAATTTGGTTACGTTAAAGCCAATTCTCTCTATAATCAACTCTTTGCAATTATGGCAGTAGGTATTCTCTTTTTCATGCCTTACATTGCCTATATACACATAATTAATGCCCATATCCGATGCAGTCCTTGCTGCTTTTTCTAGCGCCTCTGTAGTTGTTATATCTGCCCGTAGTTTATGATGGGGAAAAAATCTTGAAAAATGCAAAGGCACTTGGCCAAGATTGTCAAGAATCCATTGCACCATCTCCTTTATCTGCTCATCCTTGTCATTATGGCCATGTATAAGCAGATTGGTAATCTCCAGCCATATACCAAGTCTTTTGTAGGTCTTTAGTGCGCTTTGTACATGCTCAAGCTTAGCTGAGCATGTTTTTCTGTAGAAAGCATCATCGCCCTTGTAATCCACATTAACAGCATCTATAAGTTTTCCAGCCTTTTCTAATGCCTCAGTTGTTGTATAGCCATTGCTAACCCATACATTATAGCAATTGGTCTTTTTTTTCTTGCAAAGCTTGGCTGTATCATAGAAATACTCGTAAAAAACAGTTGGCTCTGTATAAGTCCAACTTATACCATCAGTTCCGCTTGATTTAAACATAGAAATTATCTTTTCCGGTGGGAGTTCTTCACCGAAAATCTTGCTTGGTTGGGATATCTCGAAGTTCTGGCAGAAATCGCAGCGGAAATTACAGCCAACTGTTGAGATAGAAAGAGTTTGAGAACCAGGAGCAAAATGGAAAAGCGGTTTTTTTTCGATGGGGTCAATAGCAACAGAGCATGCTTTGCCATAGACCAGCGAATAAAGCACGTTCTTCTCGTTCTTTCTCACGCCGCAAAATCCCTTCCCACCATCAGCAATCTTGCATCTATGCGAACATAAACCGCACTGCACCAGATTATCAATCTTTTTCCAAAACATTGCCTCTTTCGTACAAATCACTAATAGAGATTAAGTAAGAAAGCTTTTTAGTTTTGTTATTCCTATTTTCTATAGGCGCCTCGGTAGCTCAGTTGGTAGAGCGGCAGTTTCGTAAACTGCAGGTCATGAGTTCGATGCTCATCCGGGGCTCTAGTATCTCAAGTTTAATGCCCACCAATCCCTCGTAGATGGGACAGTTCTGGATTTATATCTTTAAGTCAGGCTATTTCTAATCCCCAGAGACCGGTTTATGTAACCATTAAATAGCTGGGAGGGGAATATAGGAATATGGGATGGAAGGAGTTTTACAAATTTACATGGATGAAAATAATTTTTACGTTAGTTTTATTAATTCCATGCCTTCTTAATTCTGTTTTTTTTACACCCATTATTTTTAGTTCATATCATGGTCCAGTAATCATTAATTTTACAATTTTTTTGGGAGTTTTTATGCTTTTTATGTTTATAGTTTATACTATAGGAAGTGCTATTGATACATTCATAAAAAACAGAAATATCAAGATAATTATTGCTTTGGTTTCTGCATTAATTATTTGTTATCCTATTATTAGTGTCATTCTGACTCCTGGTATTTCATAGCGTGTGGGGCTAATGCCTAAATTGTTTATTATTTATTATTATATTTTTGTCATTAGTGCATTACACTTGGGATAAATGTTATCATCCGGGGCTTTTTATACCTTTAAAAAACTTTCGACCACCTTATTATAAATCCCTATAAAATTATAATTAAAGAAAGATATCGAGGAAAAGGTCTTGTCTAATGAAAGTTGTGTTTTTAGTAAGCAGCGAAAACAAAAATAAAGCTGAGACTGCGTTAAAAAAGGATGATGAAATAAGCAGAGGTAGCATTACGATGCGCGAGGCGAAATCACTGGGTTTTGAAGAAAATGGTATTTTTTTCATCCTAGACGCTCCTGAAAACTTGATAAAAAAAGCTGGAGAGCTACTAAAGGGCCTTGGCAAGAAATACAAAAAAGCCAGTGCAGTAATCGAAAAAGTCGAGGAACAGGAAAACACAGCCATAGAAGGCTTTGGAAATATTCTAGGTGGTTAATTGCTATGTTAATTGATGAGGACAATCAAGGCTCTGGAAAGGAGCTGGATGAATTTCATCTGTTCAGGCAGAAAAAGTTCAAGCAGTTGTATTATTGCCCAAAATGCAAGAGAAGCTTTGATTCAGATGAGCAGATGAACAAATGCAAGCTATGCTCAGGCGATCTTGTATTACTAAAGCCTGAGCAGGAAGTAAGTAATTACAGATATTACTGCCCTGTCTGCGAAAAAAATTTTACTGTTTCTGAGAAAGCCACCCAGTGCATAAACTGCGGTAATAAGCTCATCCATCAGTATGCGTGGGAAAAGTCAGAAAGAACAGACAAGGCTAGGATGAGGTTGTTCAGCATAAAATTATTTTTCAGGAAAATAATCAACTACATAGGTAAATCCAGAACAAAGAAGCCACAAGTAAACGAATCCAGCCAGACGAAAAAGCAAGAAAATAAAATAAATGATACTATAGGAGAAATAACAATAGAGCAAAGCACTTTTTCAAGGCCTGTTATACGATTGAACTTTTTTTCTAGAGGCGAGGAACTGCCTACTGAGTGAATCTTTTTAAGTCACCCTGACCAATAATAATTATGATAAGCCCGTTATTATTACTATCTGGCATAGGCATGATGCTTGTTGCGATAATAGCTGTATTGTACTGGAAAAGGAAAACCAAAACCGCGTTAAGATACTTTTTATACGGATCAGCCTTATGGGTAGTTGCGATCCTTGCAAAAATTGCCATGAATCTTACAGTTACAGGACCTTTATATTATATTCTGAGGGACAGCTACCCTGAAGCTGTTTTCATATCGCTTCTCGGTCTATATGTAGGCTTACAAACAGGCTTATTTGAGTCAGGCCTTTCCTATATAGCTGTCCTTAAAACAAAACTCAGGAAAATGAATTTTAACGAGGCAGTTGCCTTTGGTATTGGCTTTGGCGCCCTGGAAGCCTTTCTTCTTGGCTTGGCATCCTTCATAAGCATCCTTATGCTCATGCTGATCCCGGAGCTTGAATTGCAGCTATCTCCAGACCAGTTGCTACAGCTAAGCATGTCTGGTTGGGTTATTGCTGCCTCTATAATAGAAAGGTTGGCAACCATATTCATACATATTTTCGCTTCTGTGCTGGTGATATACTCAGTTAGGGCTAGGAATCTGAATTTCCTTGGCATCTCAATACTTTTCAAAACCCTTGTTGACGGCATGATACCGCTTCTTACCAACTACATAGAATTTACAGCCATCGGTATCCTTCTGATCGAGGCACCGATAATAATCCTTGCCCTGGCAGGCTTCTTCGGAACCAAATGGCTAAAGAAACTTTTCACGAAAATAGCTAGAGTATCAGCAAAGAAGAGAACCGTGGTAAAATTGCCGAGAAGGAAGAGAAGGCGATAGAAAAGGCTTTATACTAGGCTGTTCAATCTCATTTATAGTGATTATATGATTTCAGGTGGCATAAGGGGTTTGCTCATTATTAATACAATATTATTCGGACTTATGCTCCTCTATATTCTCATATTCTTGGTTATAGTCAAACTGCCTGCTACCACCGATAAAATTATCTTCATTTCTTTAGTGATCATAAACGTGGCTGTTCTTCTCTACAAATCCGGTTCGAGCCTAGGCGAATATGAAAAATATTTCAGCGGGCTTGGTAGCGGCATAATCGGTTGCGTGCTCTCATCGCTTGGCCTGGGAATACTGCTACAATTCCTTTCACTATCCGTAAATGAATTCTATGCATATCTGTTAATGCTTGTATATTCCATGGCAACAGGCGTAGCTTACATATACCTTAACGAGGTCTACAGAAAAGAAAAGCAATGAAAAGATAAATCATTGCACCTATTTTTACTTCGGAGTTGCTGGAAATTAACCCAACTTTCTTATATGAAGCCCTTCAATTTGTGGAAGGTTGCACAAGTCTTCATTCAAAAGAATAGAATCCAACCAATCCTTTGCAATATCTATGTGTATATCACATCCTTTAGCACGATAATGTTCTAAAAAAGAATCTACATCTGGTTTATATTGTTCTATCCGTCTTTCCAGTTCTTCTTTAATAAGTTGATTTCTTTCATTTTCTTCAGGTGTAGTAGCTAAAAGATAAACATGCCAATCTTTAGCTAAGTATATAGGATGCTGTAGACCACTGACAATAGTTCCACCTTTTGTTGCTATGTATACCCTCTTTTGTTCGAGAACATCTGTTATTGTCATAAATTTAATATAAACATCATCTATTTATTTCCACCAAGACTCCGTTTTCAATTTTGGTGCAACGACTCTCTCACTACGTTCAAGACTTCACTTCGTTCAGGTCATTTAACAGCAGTTTCAAGGCTCGAAAATCATATCAAATATTGTTTTCTCGCCCAAATTGTTGCTAATATTTTACAAGAAAAAAGGTAACAACTTTATGAAACTGTGTACGAAAAGAGAATTTTTACTGTCGCCTATTTTTTAAGCTTTCATAGCGAATTTCTATTTTAAGGTGCACCAATGGTCTAGCGGTAGGACTCAAGCTTCCCATGACCCGGGGATTCAGAAAAATCCCAATGGAAATAGCTTGCGACCCGGGTTCGATCCCCGGTTGGTGCATCCACTTTCTCCTTTGAACTATGCCTAAATCATATCTTTCTTATTATTATTCTGCGGGCTAAAGCCCGCAGTATGCTGAAAGATGTGATCCCGAAGACATTGCTTTTCATCTGCTGCCTTAAGGCAACAGTATTCAATGTCTTCAAGATAATTTTATATTCTACCGCGATGAAGTATAAAATATGACAGCCAAGACTATAGCCTTTGCCCACCATAAGGGCGGAACTGGCAAAACAACCTCGTGCATTAGTGTGGCTGGCTTTCTAGCCAAAGCTGGCAAAAAGGTACTTGTTGTTGATCTAGATCCGCAGGGAAATGCAACATCCGGCCTAGGCATAGACAAAAATACAGTTGATATATCAATGTTCCATGTTATGAACCAAACCCTTAATATTATTGAGCCTATCCTGCTTAGCACAAGCGTACAAAACGTTCATCTGGCACCAGCTCATCCGGAACTTATGATGGCTGATATTAAAGACGAGTCAGTATTAAGAAAGGCTCTGATTGGTGTCAGGAACAGCTATGATTATATACTGATTGATACCCCGCCTGGCAACTATAATCTTATTATGAACGGTATTTCTGCTGCTGATCACGTCATACTAACGCTTGATCCAGGAATATTCGCACTGGAAGGCATAGGCGACTTCAATGACTTTTTAAAGAAGACGGAAAATATTGATGTGGATTTCATGCCAGACATGATTATTCTTACAAAGGCGCAGAGCGCGTTTCTGAAAAAGGCTAATCCTGCCAAGGAAATAAGAAACGAACTTGAGGATATGTTTATGAAAAATATTTATATAGTGCCCTATTCAATAGATATTTACGAGTCACATAAAAAGGGCTTGCCTGTTTCCCACTCTTTTCCAAAGGGCAAGGTTGGTAAGGCGTATAAAAAGATTGCAGATGATTTGTTAAAATTGTGATTATAGGCGTTAAAAATGAGAGGTATTGAAGTGCATCGTGCTCCTGGGGCAAGAATTCATACGTATGAAGATATAAAAGCAGAGGCCAAAGAAAAGGAAGGTCTGATAAACAAGGTTATGGAATCCTTTGACGAAGCAACCACAATCTCAGAGCAGGTTTCCAAGACCATACAAGAGATGGCTAGTTCTTCTCAGAGTCAGACCCAGAAAATAGAAGAAGCTGGGAAAGTTATTGAAGAAATGGCATCATCCGTCCAGCAGATTGCAGGCAATACCCAGACCTCAGCAGCCAATGCCACCAAAACCAATCAGTTAGCCCAAACAGCTGCCAAGGATGCAGAAAAAGGAATAGTCAGAATGAACGAGATACGTGAGATAGTAACTAATTCTGCTACTGCTGTAAAAGGGCTTGGAGAAAAATCAGGCGAAATCGACAAGATTATCAAGGTAATAACAGACATATCTGATCAGACCAATATGCTCGCACTGAATGCTGCCATAGAAGCTGCCCGTGCAGGTGAGGCAGGACGAGGTTTTGCTGTTGTTGCTGACGAGGTCAGAAAATTAGCTGAAAATTCAAAGAAATCTGCAGAAGAGATCTCAGAACTGATTAAGGAGCTTAAAGATGCCTCACAGCTTGCAACAGAAAGCATGGAAGAAGGAAACACCAAGGTTACAGAAGGCTCAGAGGTAATCACCCATGTCCTGAATTCACTGCAGGAAATAGCAAAATATGTTTCTGACGTTTCGTCTCAGCTGCAGGAAATATCTGCTGCTACCCAGCAGCTCTCCAGCGGAAGCCAGCAAACAGTTTCTGTTATGACAGAGATATCAGCTGCTGCAGAAGAGAACTCAGCTGGTATAGAAGAAATAGCAGCTGCCACAGAAGAGGAAACCACTATAATGCAGGAAGCCAATAGGGCATCTAAAGAGTTAGCAGAAATTGTTAAGAAGTGATCCAATGGCAGACGTAGCCCTGAAAATTAAGAGCGCAGAAGTAGCTGATAACTTATCCACAGTAAATAATATTATATCTGAAAAGGGAATGAGGTTAGAAGGAGAGAACCGTAGGTTCTCCTCCTCTGAAACTCTGAAACTACTTGTTTTTAGGCTTGCTGACGAAGAATATGCAACCGAGATCACACAAACACGAGAGATCATAAAGCACTCAGAGATAACAAAGATACCAACAGCCCCTAAATTTATCAAAGGTATACTAAACCTGCGCGGACAGATTATTGTTATACTTGATTTAAGAGAAAGATTCAACCTGCCTGCAGAAGAATCAGAACATATAATAATTACAGATGCCGGCAAAAGCACTTTTGGTATAATCGTGGACAAGGTTACTGAAATAGTCAAAGTAGAGAAAGATGAAATAAAGGATGCGCCAAGAATAATATCCTCAAAGATACACATGGATTACATAAAAGGTGTTGCTGTTCTTGATGAAAGAATCCTGATAATTCTTGACCTGCAAAAAATCTTGAATGATGAAGAGCTTTCAAAAGTCATAGAAGAAGAGAGCAAAAACGAATTGCCTAAAGAAAAACTGAAAAAGAAAGAGATAAGCAAAGAAGAAATGAGAAGAATAATTGAAAAAAAACTGAAAAAATAAGCCATGTTATAATTTTATATATAAACTAAATGAAATAATTTAAGGCGATGAGATGACTGGTTATGATGAATTAATGACAGCAATAGTCAAAAAACAGATATCTATAATAGGGGAGAAAGTGGCGCTGAAACTGGCAACAGAAGTAACTGGCGTTAAGGTTGATAGCTCTGGTAATGTAACAGGTGGTAACAAAGCCAAGCTAGAAGCCCTTGTAGATAAATACAAGGAAATTGCAGGTGGGGTAGCTGTTTTGTTTGCAAAAAAGGCAATCAAGCCTTTGTTATCAGGCAAGGAAGACCTGCCCAATGATCTGAAATGAAGGTGAAAAGAAAATGTTGAACCCAATAGTAATGACCATCGGATGGTCTCTGGGAGCCATAAGTTTATTGCTGGGGATTGCAGCAGTTTATTATATGTACAAGACCTCTAAAACCTATGGAGGTAAGATAGGAGCAAGCCTGAAAAATATTTCGATAGGTACTATCATTATAATCATTAGTCTGATTGTCTTGGGTATTATTTTAACAATAATAACCCAACAATTACCTGAAGGCGAAAACTTTAACATATTGATATTGATCGCAGCCTTTATGATTATCGGATTTATGGCAATATTAACAGGGGCCCGCAATCTTTTGTCAGTTGCTAAGAGCAAGTAAATAGCAAGCTTAAAGCATCTCATTAATCTTCCTTGATATCTCCTGTAGCGGTAAAACGAAATCAGCACACCCTCTTTTTATGATTGAATTAGGTATGCCGAAGATAACCGAAGTTTTTTCATCCTGGACAATAATACAACCGCCTTTATTTTTTATTTCTTCTGCGCCCTCAGCACCATCATCTCCCATGCCTGAAAGCAAAATAGCTATTATCTTATTCCCTGATGTTGCAGCAGACTTAAAGGCTATATCTATATTTGGGGTGATCTTAGCAGGCTCTTTGCTCAATTCAACTACCAGATTGTTAGCCTGTTCGATTATTCTCAAGTTAAGCCCGCCAGGCGCTACTAGAGCAATGCCTTTTTCAAGTTTGTCTCCGTCCTTGGCTTCCCTGACCCTTATCTTGCATATTCTGTCAAGCCGGTCTGCAAACGATCTCGTGAAATTTGGCGGCATATGCTGAACTATCAGTATTGGGGATGGGAAACTGCTTGGTAATGATGAAAGTAAATATTCTATTGCAGGCGGTCCGCCTGAAGAAGCGCCTATTAGAATTATCTTCTCTGAACGCATTGGTACCTTGATTAATACCGGTGCCTCTGGAATAATCAGCTTGCTTAAATCAACAGAAGACGCAACCTTTACAAGAATTATCAGCTCATCTTTTATAATATTCATGTTTTTAGTTTCAGGTATAGGTATAAAATCAACCACGCCATACTTAAACGCATTTATGGCCTCCTTCGTGCCCAGCTCGCTGTCAGGACTCATTAAAATAGATGGCGTTGGCTTGATCTGCATGATGCTGTAAAGAATGTCATAACCAGAAATACCTGGCATCTCTGCATTGAGAACTATGACATCAGGCTTTTTTTCTTTAACTATTTTTATTGCCTCTCCGTAATCCTTTGCCTGCATTGTCTTTATTTCTTTATCCGCTTCCAGCATTGCTGTAATCGAGTCTCTTATAAACGAGGAACTATCAATAACAAGAACTGAAATCATAGTATTTTATTGTGAAATCAGATATAAATAAACTTTATCTGGTTTAAAGGATATATAAATTGACGTGAAGATGTTAAACCAAAAAAACGCAGAACTTTTTATATTAATTAAAACAATTAGTTATTGATAAATCAGCGGGGAGTTTTGAATGGGTGAAAAGGATTTATACACGAAGGATATCTACATGAAAGAAGCTTATGAATATATAGGCTATATCAAAAACGACTTGGCAGTGCTTAGTGATAAACCCGATGACAAGAACGCACTGCATGACATATTAAGGTGCAGTCATGGCCTTAATGGAAATTCCATGCAAATGGGCTTCTTTATAGTGGCATATTTTTCACATATTATAAATGATATGGTCCATGACATTGAAGAAGGCAGAACCAAACCCACAGAAGAAAACCTTGCCTTTATTTCTGACTTTTTGGGAAGCTTAGAAAAAGTCATAGGTTTCTCTGCCAAAAAGAAGAAATATGAAATAAGCCAGCAGTTGTTTAAAAGGCTGGACAAGCTGATGTGCAAAGAATTCAATAAACCCATGAAAAAAGATATTAAGGGAATTTATGAAGAAGAGGTAGGCTCACGTCTAAAAAAGATCGATACCCTGCTCAAAATGTTGGAAAAAAAATTTGATTCAAAGCTTATAAAAAATGTTATTGACGAACTGCACGCCCTGGAAGGCATTTTCCTCCAGGCAGGTTTCATGAAAAATTCAAGCATATGTCTTATAATAAAGGATATTATGTACAAAGTCCTTGAAGACAATAAAATAGATACAGAATCTATTTCCATTATTAGAAGCTCCCTAGTAAGCCTAAAGTTATCATTAAAATTGTTGAAAGAGGTTTAAAATGGATATATCCCAATATCTGAACGACTACATGGAAGAGGCTGAAGAGCTTTTGCAAGGCATTAACAGTGCTTTGCTCATCTTGGAAAAAAATCCAGATGATATAGAGAGTATAAATAAGATATTCCGCGCCTCACACACCATAAAAAGCAGCTCTGCTGCAATGGGCTTCATGAAAATATCAGAACTTGCACATAAAATAGAAGATGTGTTGGACAGCATAAGAAGCAGCAAGCTAACCGCAGATGAAAACATAACTGATGCCCTTTTCAAATGCTATGATGCCCTGGAAAGAATGATAGAACAGGTAGGAATCAACCAAAAAGAGGATTATGAAATCAAACCCCTTATTGATATCTTAGAAAGCATACTCAATAAAACCTATAAGCCAGGAACAATTATAGCAGACGAGAATACAGTCTCTTATCTTAAAGAAATCAAGGCCATCAAGGTATCAACTGAGAGGCTTGATAATCTGATGAACCTTGTTGGTGAGTTGCTTATAACCAGGATGCGCCTGGATAATCTAAAATCCAGATATAAGCTTGAGGAACTTGACCAGACAATAGCACACCTAGCAAGACTGGTAGAAGATATGCAATACGAAGTTATGGCAGCAAGGCTAGTGCCTGTAGAGCATATATTTAACAGGTTCCCGCGAATGGTAAGAGACCTGGCAAAAAAAGAAGGCAAGGAAATAGACTTTATTGTTGAAGGTGGTGAGATCGAGTTAGACAGAACAGTACTGGATGAGCTAGGAGAACCTTTGATTCATCTCTTACGAAATTCAGTAGACCATGGGATAGAAAGCCCTGAAGAAAGAAAACAGAAAGGCAAAAACCCAAAAGGTTTCATAAAATTGTCTGCAAAAAGGCAAAGCAACTCAGTAATAGTAGAGGTAGAAGATGACGGCAGGGGCTTTGACCCTGAAGTCATAAAGAAGACGGTAATCGAGAAAAATATTGCAACCATGGAGGAGATTAAAAACCTTTCACAGAAGGACCTTATGAAGTTGCCCTTTAACCCAAAATTCACAACAACTAAGCAGGCAACAGAAACCTCAGGCCGTGGCGTCGGATTGGATGTTGTAAAAAACAAGATACATGCCTTGCATGGGTCTGTAAAACTCGAGAGCGAAGTAGGAAAAGGCACAAGCATAACTATGGAACTTCCCATAACCTTAGCCATTGTACCGTGTTTTATAGTTTCTGTTTCGAATTCTATGTTTGCTATACCAATGAATAATATTGTTAGGTCTTTAAGGCTTGATAGCAAAAAAATAAGAAGCATAGAAAGCAATGAAGTAATAATATTCGAAAATCAGGATATACCTCTTTTTAGGCTTTCAAGAATGTTCGGTCTTAATGAACCAGGGTATAGCGAAAAGCTGAATATTATTGTAATTGAAAAAGCCGGCGAAAGAGCTGGCTTGGTAGTGGATAATATCATAGGAAAGCAGGAAATAATAATAAAATCATTGGACAAGGCCTTAAGGCCAATAAGAGGCTTTGCAGGAGCAACAATTTTAGGTGAGGGTAAAGCAGTACTTGTGCTTGACATAGGAACCTTGGTGTAAGTCATGATAACAAGATTGAGCAAGCTAGAAGCAGATGACCTGAAAGAAGCAGGCAGTATCGGAGCTGCCAGTGCATCCACTGCCCTATCAAAGCTGATAAATCGGCCTATAGAAGTCAGCACAACCAAACTTCAGTTAATGAATCTGGATGATATACCAAGCCTCGTAGGAGGGCCTACCATCCTTTCTGTAGGAACGCTTTTTGAGATTGTCGGCGACCTGAAAGGCGCTTTGCTTTTGCTAGCATCAAAAAAGACAACCATGTGCTTAGCTGACATGGTACAAGGAAGAAGAGTAGGAACAACAAAATTTATGAGTGAAATGGACAAGGATGCAATAAAAGAGGTCGGCAACATCCTTGTTGGCGCATATATGACAGCCCTTGCAGAGCTTTCTGGCCTCAATATACTGGAATCCATCCCAAAGTTAGAGATAAACAATGTGCCTGCAATAATCAGTGACGTAATTAAAGAGTATGACCATAAAGTAAGATATACCCTGGTAATAGAAACTAAAATGAGAATTAAGAAAGAGGGTTTTACAGAAGATATCATAATTATTCTCGGGCACGAAGAATTCGGAAAGCTATTCCATGCCATGGTAAAAAGGATGAAGAAATATAGGTAATTTAGTATAAAACATTTAAATAGCAAGGGGATAATAAATAAAATAACAGTTGATGCTCATGCCAAAAATATTGACTATTGAAGACTCTGCTTTTGAGAGAAATGCAATAATAAATGTCCTCAGTAAAGCAGGCTATAAGGATATTATAGAAGCTGCAACAGCAGGCGAAGGCTTGAAAAGATACGGGGAAGAAAAGCCAGACCTTGTTTTGCTTGATCTGAGAATGCCTGATGTTGAAATCGGGATAGATACCCTTAAAAAACTCATAAAGCTAAGAGCCCAGGCCAAAATAATAGTTGTTTCTATTGTTCGCGACAAAGAAACAATAGATGAATGTATAAAGCTTGGAGCCAAGGCTTATATAAACAAGCCTGTAACAGAAGGGAAATTAATACCTGAGGTTAAAAAAGTATTAGGATGATATAATGCTCATGCCAAAAATAATGACTGTTGAAGACAGCGCCTTTGAACGCGCAGCAATAATAAGCATATTGAAAGAAAGCAAGTTCAATGATGTTATAGAAGCAGAAAACGGTGAAGAAGGCCTGAAAAAGTTCGAAAAAGAGAAGCCTGCAATAGTTTTGCTTGACTTGAGAATGCCTGGAATCAGCGGAATGGATGTGCTGAGACAATTAAAAAAGAAGGACAAAAATGTTAAGGTTATAGTTGTAAGCATTGTGAGAAAACAGGAAAGCATTGACGAGGCTCTCAAACTGGGTGCAAGTGCTTACATAACCAAGCCAGTAACCAAAGAGAAATTAATCCCAGAAATTAAAAAATGTTTAGGATGATGGTGATGCTATGGTAAAGATTTTGATTGGCGACGACTCTGCATTTATGAGAAAGATTCTAAAAAATATCCTTGCCAAAGAAGGATATACAGATATTTCAGAGGCAAGCAACGGTGAAGAGGTTATTGAAAAATTCAGAAAAGAGAAGCCAGACGTCGTTCTTCTGGACATAATAATGGAAAAGAAGGACGGTATTGAAACCCTTAAGGAAATAATAAAGCTTGATAAAAATGCCAAGGTCATAATGGTTTCAGCTGTTGGCCAGGAACCGATGGTAAAAGAGGCGATAACCATTGGTGCAGAGGATTATATAGTAAAGCCTTTCACCCCTTCAAAGGTTGTAAGCTCCATAAAAAAGTGCCTAGGGCAATAAACATAATATAATAAATATTAGGTATAATAAATATATTTGGTGTATAGAATGGTGGCAGTAGACCCGTTATCACCCTTATTCATAGTGCCTGTAATCATTGGAGGCATAGGTTTCGCAATATATATAGCTGCAGTAATTATAAACGCGCGCCTGGTTTCACAAAACAAGATGGGTGGAACAATAATAGGAAAACTTATATCAAGGCTTGGCATAGCATGGATGCTTGCAGGTATCACATCAGTAATAGTAGGTATGGCATGGTATCTTGAAATAGAATATAACTTATTAGTAATAGGGTTAATGATATTCCTTTGGTTTATAGGAGCGATCCTTGTGCTGGATGCCATCCGAAAGTGGAAAAAAGAAATGAAATAACATATCCTGTATTCTTTGTAGATGTCTTTCTGAATTCAGTTCGCGTTAGAATTCAAAAATAATTTTTTCTTACTTCAGCCCTTACTAAAAAACCTTAATAACATACGTTTCTATAATATTAAAATGGCTTCAAAAAGAAAGCTTACTGTGTTTGAGCTAGATGCCATAAGGGAAATGGCTGCTGTAGGAGCAGGGCATTCTTCTACTGCCCTTTCAGAACTGGCTAAGAAACAGGTAATAGTGAGCTTTCCTTCTGTCAGTTTCTATAAGATCGAAGAAATCCCATCGCTTATAGGCAAGCCTTATGAGCTGGTTACCACTGTCATCCTAAGAATAGAAGGCAAACACCAAGCTAAAAGATTTCCGGTAGGTGAAATGCTTCTTATCTTTGTAGAAAAAAGTGCGCTTGACTTCACCAATCTTCTGTGGAACAGGGAAAACAAAAAGCTGGATGAAAGCGATCTAGACGCATTGAAGGAAACAGGCAATATATTATCAGGGGCGTGCCTAAGTGCCCTGACAGAGTACCTTGACTTTAAGATGGTTGAATCCATGCCAGGAGCAGCCACAGATATGCTAGGTTCTACCATGGATTCTACTCTAGCTAATCTTGCAGTTAAAACAGACGAAGCCTTGGTCTTTATGACAGATTTTAAAATTTCAGGTCATGACATCAAGAGTTATTTTCTGATCCTCTTTGATCCTACTGTCCTGGAAGTTCTTGTAAAGAAGATAAAAGAAAAGAGTCAGTGAGCTATGTCTGAAAATAAGCTAACCATTGGGATGGGTGAATTTGTCGTTTCTAGTTCAGGCGTATTGGAAGCAGTAGGCTTGGGCTCATGTGTAGCAGTCTGCCTTTATGATAAAGGGAAAAAACTAGGCGGTATTGCGCATATAATGCTTGGGAAGAGCGAGGGCTTTGATGTCAATCCAATGAGGTTTGCTGACAAAGCAATAGACGCAATGCTGAAAGAGCTTTTAAAAAAAGGGTGCAAGCAAAATAATCTTACAGCAAAGATATTCGGCGGGGCTTCTATGTTTTCCAATATTAAAACAGCTATGGAAATAGGAAATAATAACGTCAATGCAGTAAAAGCCATCCTAAAAAAATATGGTATTAAAATAATAGCAGAGGATACAGGCGGAACGCACGGCAGGAGTGTATGGTTCGACCTTGACAACGGTAAGGTCGTTGTCTCTAAGGTCTATGGTCCAACTATAGAGGTATGAATATGCAAAATAAAGAACAACCGAACTGCATGAAAGATGCGGATGATAAAGAAACAGCTAAAAAAGAATTAAGCTCAGATTCTGATGCAGATATTTATAAAAAATATAGCCTGATAGGAAAAAAACTAAGCCAGCAAGAAATTGATCTTTTAGTCACAAGGTACAAGAGAGCGAGAAAAGGCTAATTTTTACTATAGACCCTTTCTTCCAGACTAGTCAGAATAAATTTATCACTAAGTTCTTTAGGTAAGAACTCTGTTTTTCCTAGAATTAAAAATCCGCCTTTGTTCAGAGAATTGTGTATTTTTTTAATAACCTTTATTTGTGCAGCTTTTGACAGATATATAAGCAAGTTTCTGCAAAATACCACATCAAAGTACCCGTATAACCTTTCTGAAAATATATCATGATGCAGGAATCGCACTATAGCCTTAATATCCTTCTTTACTCTATATCTATCACTAACTGGGTCAAAGAATTTCAAATATTGTTTTTTTATATTCTTTATCTTTCTATCCTCATACTCGCCTAACCTTGCCGCATCAATTGCAATTCTGTCTATATCAGTTGCGACAATTGACGCCATTATTTTTTCATCCGCATCCTTAACTAGCATTGCCAAAGAATAAGGCTCTTCGCCGGTTGAGCATCCGATACTCCATAGCCTTATGCATTTTTTTCCTTTTTTTTGAATTATTGCAGGCAGTATATAATTTCCAAAAAAATCGTATGTCTGATTATCACGAAAAAATTCTGTAAAATTTATCATAAAAGAATTCATTAGAGCTGTTACCTCCTCTTTGTTGTTATTAAGAAAATTAACATAATCTGTGTATGAATTGAATTTATTCGCCTTCATCCTAGAATGTATCTTTCTTTTTAGGATAGTTTCTTTATAGTGGTTTATATGCAAACCCTTGTCTGACATCAATGCCTTTATATCATCCAGTTCGCATAACATAATTATAAATATAGACCCGCAATAAAATAATTATTAAGGTGCTAAAGATGCCAGGAATACTTATAGTAGATGATTCAACCTTCATGCGAAAGCTGGAAAAAATGATCCTGACAAAGGCAGGCTATAAAGACCTTTCAGAAGCAAGCACAGGCAAAGAGGCTATAGAAAAATATAAAACTGAAAACCCTGAAGTTGTTATTCTGGACATCATAATGACCAAGGAAATGTCTGGGATAGATGTGCTACGAAAAATAAAAAAAATCGATAAAAATGCAAAGATTGTAATGGTAACTATCTTGGAACAAAAGAAAATAGAAGAAGAAACAAGGAAACTCGGTGCTTCTGATTATATATCAAAGCCAATAGACTCCAAAGAACTTATAACTGCCATAAAAAATGTTTTGAAAAAATAAGGCGTTTTGAAAATGTCATCCGAAGATGACTTTTCGAAACTACAATATGCAAATGCATATTAGGTGTTTTGAAAATGTCAATCGCGATTGACTTTCCAAAACAAAAATATACAGATGTATATTGGGTGTTTTGAAAATGAGAATAAATATAACACAGGCTAAGCAGAGAAGGGCTTTGGATACAGGGGCAAAGACTGTTGCCCAAACCCTGAAAAAATGGACCAAGAAAAACGTAGATGTCAGCACCACTACCGACTTGATTTCTTTGTCAGAATCTACTGACATAATAGACGCCCCCAAAAATTACATTGTTTTATATACAGAAATAGAAAGCAATGTCTCTCCTGGCGTTTCTTTAGTTGTCATGAGCAAAAAGGATGCCATAGCCCTGATAAGCCTATTAAAGCTTAGGGTAGATGGTCAGGCTATACGCATAGATAAAATAGGTAAGTCTGTACTAATTGAAACTACTAATTTATTGTCAGGCTCGTATCTAAATGCCTTGAGCAGATTAGCTGATGTTTCCTTGGTTCCTTCCATACCAGCTTTTATATCCAAAGATAAAATAAGGAATATTGTAAAGTATGTGACAGAAAAATCCAGAAAAAAGGCACAGGGCGGTGTTATATTTGTTAACGAATTTATCATAAAGCCATATAGAATAAAGATAGACCTTTTCCTGCTCTTTGATAGGAAGTTGCTTAATATTCTTGCCAAAAAGTAAACAGAATGTTCTTAGTCTATTTTTGAATTTATGAACATCTCTTTCAAGCACCTTTATATCTACTCCATATAATAAATTCATATAGTATAGGTGCTTGAAATGAGATGCCTTTTGCAACCGTGGACGAACTGCCTGACGATGTAGAGCATCGTCAGTTTGTTTTGTGCATCTCAATCCAAAACAGAAAATTATAAAGTGTTTTGAATATGAAAATAACTAAATTTCATGTGGATGCACTTAGAGAACTGGGAAATATGGCTGCTGGTAAAGCCTCGTCTTCTCTGTCAAGCATGGTTGATAAAAAAGTTAATCTAAGCCCCCCTGCTATTGACATTATCCCGATTAAAAGGATTCCAGAGCTTCTGGGCGGACAAAAAAAAATGATAGTTGGCATTTACTCTAAGCTATCAGGTAATGTATATGGTACTATGATGATTGTAATGCCGATAAAGAGTGCCATGTCGCTCTCAGACATAATGCTAAACAAAAAATCTGGCTCTACGAAAGCCCTAAGTCAGAAAGACCAGGAAAATCTCATAGAAATAGGTAACGTAATGATACATAACTATCTGAACGTGCTGATAAATTTTCTTGGCATGAAAACAGAGTGTGAAAAGCCGCGTATAGTATCCACTTTTGGTGAGTCTTTACCTGACTTTATACTGCTTGGAACCAAAACCAAATATACCATCCTTCTCAGAACAGACTTCAAAATACAGAAAAATGTGGAAGGTGATGTAATTTTATCCATTGAAGTAGAGTCAGTCCCGAAATTTATAGGTGCTCTTGAAAAAAAGCTAAAGCAAGGTTGATAGCATGGACTTCAGAGAATACATAGAAAACAATAAAATAATACTTTTGGTGCTGCCGAACGAGACCTATTCAAAGGTTATTATGGATACGGTCAGGAAGTTAGACAATACTTTTAAAGGAATAATTTATGTCAACATGAATAATTTGCATTCATCTCTCATGAAAAAATTCAAGGAGAATAATATAAATGAAAATAATTTTTTCTTTGTTGATGTTATAACCAAATCAACCATGTCTGATTTCAAGGAACCTGAAAATTGCATTTCAGTGGATTCTCCGTCAAATCTTTCACAAATAGGCATAGTCATATCTGAGGCCTTAAAAGAAGGTGATTTTCAATGCTTGTTATTTGACTCGCTCTCAACGCTCTTAATCTATAACAGGGGGTCAGATGTTACGATGTTTGTAAATAGCGTCATAAGCAAGGCAAGGACCTTTGACACTATAGCTGTTTTCACTGTTCTGAAAGATGACACAGAATCCAATTTTATAAAAAAGCTTGGTATGTTTGTAGATAAGACTATAAACTTTGATTAGTTTAACGTGATAATATGCCTAACGCATCTAATGGGCTTGACATGGCCAAAATAAAGGCTAGGATTGAAAAGAGATTAAAAAGCGAGCTGGTGCCTAAACAAAAAATAGACGGAAAAAAATATATTCTGACAGGTATTTCTGGTTTCGATGACTTGCTTGAAAGAGGCATTCCAAAAGGTAAAGCTGTATTGATTGCTGGCAGCCCTGGAACAGGGAAAACCATTTTCTGTCTACAAACCATAGCCTATGGTTGCCAAAAAGGTGAAAAATGCATTTACCTGTCATTAGAGGAAAGCGAAGAAAGCCTTATAGAATATATGAAAGACTTTGGGTGGAACCCTGAAAAATGGATTAGCAATAGGCAACTTATTATCAAAAGGTTGGACCCATTCGAAATCTCAAAATCCCTCGAAGCAAAAGAAAAAACTAATCTGTCCACAAATATCAGCAAATTTATACCAGAAGGCTTTAGCCCTGATAGGTTTGTCCTGGACTCAATAACAGCAATTGCCTCTGCCTTTGCTGGAAAGGATGAAATGTATAATATATATATTGAACAATTCTTCAGAATGCTTGAGAAGCTGAAAACCAATTCCTTTCTTATAACAGAAACATGGCAGATTCCTAAAAGCTTTGACCAAACAGGCGAGGAGGAATTTCTTGCAGACGGAATAGTAGCTCTTTACAATTTTAGAAAAAAGAACCTTAGGTTGCGTGCAGTAGAAATTCTAAAGCTGCGCGACACCAAGCATGAAAACAGGATTATACCATTTAATATAATAGCAGGAAAGGGTATCTTTGCCTATCCGAAAGAGGAAATATACGCAAGCATGGAAAAAGAAGAGCTTTAAAATTCTTTGTTAATAAAAGTTAGCACAGTGGTTATTGACTATGGGCCTGTAGTCTAGCGGTTATTGCCAAGGCAAACCGTAAATGACGCTGCTTTGACGTAGCAGAGGCCGCCGGTTCGAAAAGGCTTTTCGAAAACCCTGGAAAAGAAAATCTAGGAGCCACGAAATTCCGGCCGGGCCCATTTCAAGCTTTTTTATAAAAAGCTTGAGCAAAAATAAGGTTTTGTTCAAACTTTTTCCAAAAGTTTGAAAGTTTTATCAAAAAACTAAAAAAAGCTTCATCCTTTAATTATTATCATCCCTTTCTTTGCCTTGATCAATCCAGCCTTTAGTTCAAGACAATACTTAGCTTTTTTGCATTTGTAGACCTTCCATGTTTTTAGTTCAGTTGTCACAGGAACAGCCCTTTTTATGTCAACTATCCTAAAATCCACACTAAGAAAAAGCAGATCTAACTCATGCCGAACAAACGGCATCCATATGCTGTTCGCGTATATAAGAGCGCCATCATATTTTTTCATGTCATCAAACATAAGTCCGCGGCAAGAAGATAGACCCTTGCAGTCCTTTATCCGTAATTCCCTTCTGCCTATTTTGACTTTTATTGTAGTCATGAGCATTGCCTTTTTGCCTTAATTATTATTTAACCTATTTAAGTTTCCGATTTTATCTTTATCCATGCAGTTCACAGACCTTCATATCCACTCGCATTACAGCAGAGCAACCTCTCCTAAAATGAATATAGAAGACCTAGCAAACAATGCCACGCTAAAAGGAATAGATATCCTGGGCACAGGTGATTTCACCCATCCCAAATGGCTGGAAGAACTGAAGAAAAAACTAGGAAATAATGGCAGTGGTGTTTATGACTATGACAATATTAAATTCATCCTCTCAGGCGAGATCTCCCTTATCTACAGCCAGGGTGGCAAAGGCAGACGAGTCCATCACTGCCTCTTAGCAGAAAACTTTGCAGTAGTTGATCAAATAAACGAATGGCTCTCAAAAAAAGGAAGGCGCGATTACGATGGCCGCCCTATCTTTGGCTTTTCTTCTATCGAATTCGCCGAGGCGATGATGAGCATATCAAAAGACATAGAAATAATACCTAGCCATGTATGGACTCCGTGGTTTGGCATACTTGGCTCAATGAGCGGCTTTAATTCAATTGAAGAATGCTTTCAGGATCAGTCAAAACATATACATGCCATCGAAACAGGCTTATCCTGCTATGATGAAGAGACAGAAATTTTAACTGAAAGTGGATGGAAAAAATTTACCGACGTTCGCTATAGCGATAAAATATGTACCCTAAATATTCAGACTAATGAGATTGAATTTCAAAAGCCGATAAAGGTACATAAGTATCATTACAAGGGAAAAATGTATAGATTAAAAACTAAAAGGATTGATTTGTTAGTAACACCTAATCATAGGCTTTTGTATAGTCCTTGTGATTTTCGAAAGCCGCCAAAATTCTTTTTAAAAGAAGCTGAACTATTATTTCAGAAATCAAAAAGATTTAAAAAAGACGGTATATGGTATGGTGAAAATAGTGAACATTTTATTCTTCCTAAAGTTATGATTAAGCATGGAAGTCGATATTATTCTGGGCATAGAATCAAAAAAGAGAAAAAGATTCCCATTAAACCATGGCTAAAATTCTTCGGTTTTTGGATAGCTGAAGGCTGGACGTATAAAGGAAAAAATGGTGATTATAATGTTTGTTTAGCTAACCATAACAAGGCTTTACTAGTTGAAATGAAGACACTTCTTGAAAATTTTGGGTATACTGTCTTTAAGGACAAAAAAGAGCACGTTATTAGGGTAAGAGATTATCAATTATTTTGTTATTTGAAACAATTCGGTAAATGTTCTGATAAATTTATTCCTTCAGAAATAAAAGCTTTATCAAAAGATCTTTTAGAAATATTTTTGAATTATTACATTAAAGGGGATGGTCATATCTATGGACGTGACAGAAAAGGATTATCTGCTGTTACAACCTCTATCCGTTTAAGGGACGACCTGCAGGAAATTGCCCTTAAAATAGGTATTTCAGCTTATTATAAACTTCACAATAAAAAAGGAACACCATTCAAAAATCCTGATCATAAATATAAAAAGATTTATAAACAAAGAAAAGATTCTTGGGTAATTTATTTTATAAGAAAAAATCTTTATACAGTTATACCATCCGTTATTAAAAAATATAATTATATTGAAACTTGGGTTGGTTTTGATGATTTTGTATTTTGCGTTTCGGTTCCTAATAAAGTAATTTATGTTCGTCGGAATGGGATTCCGGTTTGGTGCGGAAATTCTGACCCGCCAATGAACTGGCGCTTGAGTAGTTTAGATAAATATACCCTAGTAAGCAATAGCGACTCGCACTCGCCATATCCCTGGCGCCTAGGCAGAGAAGTCAATGTCTTTGACCTGAAAGAAATAACTTATAATAATATAATAAACGCAATAAGAACCAGAAAAAACTTTTTATTCACAGTCGAAGTTAGTCCATCCTATGGCAAGTATCACTTCGACGGCCATAGGAACTGTAATATAAGCATGTCGCCAGATGAATCAGCAAAAAACAACAATACCTGCCCAAGATGCAATAAGGAATTAACCATCGGTGTTCTTCATCGTGTAGAAGAGCTTGCAGACAGGCAGGAAGGCTACAAGCCTGCTGATGCTGTTCCGTACAAGTCATTAATCCCATTGTCTGAGATAATTGCATGTATAACAGGAACAGATGTATTCACCAAGCGCGTCTGGGAAATCTACAACCAGCTTATAGCAAAATTTGGCAATGAATTCAATGTCCTGCTTAATGCAGAAAAAGAAGAGCTCAAAAAAACAGTAAACGAAAAGCTTGCTGATCTAATAATTAAAAACCGCCATGGAAAAATAAAAATCATACCTGGCTATGATGGCGTTTACGGCAAACCTGTTCTAGAAAGCAAGAAAGAAGAGAGCCTCAAAGACTTTCTGAAATGACATCTCCTTTGTAACCCCTACATAAATGTAGGGTTTTCTTTGCAGAAGTCAAAAATAAAATCCATAGCTGTCAAACAATTTCTGCGAATTTAGAGTTCTTTTATAATTACCGCAGCTCCACAGCTAACCCTGCGTGTTTAATAATTGAATCAAATAATAAAAACAGAAAAAAGCAATTAGCTCTTTCCGCCCCAGACCATCACATTAGCAGCTTTTTCAACATAATAGTCATAGTCGATATCAACTGTGAACACTACTGAACCTGACTGCGTAGGTGACCATCCGCCGGGTATATTAACACTGCAACTTACAGGAACACTACCAGTAGACCTCATCTGGAATACAGGTAGATCCAAGGTCACTGTATTATCTGTACCGACACCAACATCAAGGCATTCTATAAGTTCTGCACCATAGACCTTGATCTTGCCTTGCAATTTTCCTATATCTCCCTCTTTGAAAGGCCAGCCGCTTCCAACATTCTTAAACTCAATTACATAGGTGGTTTCCTCTGATTCATTGCCCACAACAAGCGGGGTAGGTCCTCTTGAAAGGCTGACTTTTAGAGGTGCGTTTGTATTAGATACCTTGGCTTCAGTTTCCATAGTTCTTCCCTGCTCAGTATTTATTTTATAAAGGTCCTCGCTGTAAGCTGGGATAGTTATGCCTCCTGTTGTCTTGTAGCTGAATACAACCCTGGCTGTTATAGGAAATTCTAATTGAACCCCTTCAGGCAATTGAGGAGCTGTAAGCGTAGCTGTAACTGTTTTGAAATCACCAGGCGTTCCTGTTATCGGGTCCGGAGGTTTTAAATCTTTCCCCAAAGTCTTATTTTTATCTCCTCCCCATCCCTCTGCTCCATAAAAGTTAACTCTGATATCCCTGGCTGTCACGCCGCCGACGTTCTCAACATCCATGAGAACCAATACCTGGTCGCCCTCATCTACCTTGACTGGGTCAACAGAGAATGTTGATATCAATAAGCCGTTGTTTGCATCTATGTTGACAGACCTCTGTCCAATACATCCAGAAAGTGCAACTACTGCTATCAAAAGAAATGCCAACAAAAATCTCTTCAATGCTAACACCTTAGTTTATTATATGTGATTCCTGATTTAAATACTTGAATTCGCTTATGAACTATCTTACTATTTTTATAGGCACATCCTTCCTGATCTCATAATCGTAATGCACCCTGATAGTCACAGGATAGTTGCTCAGGTAATCCATATTCTGCGGCAAGTTCAGCTCGCATGCAATTCTCGGAAATTCATCGTTATTTTGGGAAAGCTTATTAATATTACTGCATGTCATGATAAATTTGTTATTGATCTTAGTCTGTTCTATCGAGAAGTCCCCAAAATAATCCTCAAGAGTAGGACTGGAAACCCCGTCAAGTTTGTATTTTCTAGCATTATTTACATCATTTATGTTGCCGCCAACTATGTCGCTGATAAAGCCGCCGCCTATGTTCTTTATGGTAAAGTAAACATAAGCCTTTTTGTCTTTCCTTACAACTATCGGCAATTCATCACTGAATTCAACCTGCATCTCTATGCCTTTATCCCTGTAAGTATAGCTCTTTGGCTTTGTTGACCACTCGCCTGTGTTCTTCCTGATAAGATATCCATCCTCAGTTATCAGTTCCACTAACTGAACAGCGCTTAGCTCAGTATTGTAGCTTATCTTAACACCAGCACCGCCAGTCAAGCTCTCTTCTGCCATATCTTCTTTGCTCGGCGCCTTGAGCTTGCACGCATGCGTCATCATATCCCCTGACTTTAATTCATCCTTTTGCTTGAAACAATAGTAACCGCAGCAATATGGTTCTGGATAAGTTGGATTATAGCTGCTTGTATATAATCCATCGCATCTGCCAATATCCATGCCAGGAGCGCACGGGCTGCTGGAACACGTGCCTGAGTTTGCTTTACAATCATCGGGAAAAAGGGCCTTAGCAATCTCATAGCCTTTGTCAGCCTGAAACAAATCCAGATAATAGACTCCTATGATGACATTATTCAGGGTCTTGGTTTCTGTATTTTCCACATCAACATAAAGCATTGTGTCTGAGCCTGAAAAAACAGTAGATGGATCAGCCAGCAAGCTGATTTTCAACCCGCCCTTTATAAAAGGTTCTGGGTTGGTAGGAAATTCTATACATCCGCTTATGAACAAAACCATAATCACAGCAAGAAGAAAAAATACCCTCATTGAAGCACCTATTGAGCCACAATAGTGATCTCAGCCTTGTCTCTTATCTCATATGTGTAAGAAGCCCTTGCCTTTATAAGATAAGTAGCCATAGAGCCTCCTGAGCCTTTTACACTCTTTATGTTGAATATCAAAGGGCTGCTTTCACCGCCATAAAGCTTGATTTCCTTGTTTTCATTAATGCACCGTATCTCACTGCCTTCCTTATAACAATTAAAAATGTCTTTTAAATTATCTCCTAAATTGCTTGTGTCTACAACGACAGTGCTGGGAAATATTACAACAAAATCGCCAATATTTATCTCAGCTTTTTTTAAATTGCCTGTGGATCCAGCATCCTTTATAGTAAAAATGATGGCTGCATCATAACCCTCTACCATGAAATCCCTGCCTCGCATCTCAGCATATATCTGCACAGGCCCTCCAGACCTCGATGAAGCAAGAGTCTTCTCTATCTTCTTGTTCGCTACCTGCATCTTTAGTATCTCGTCCATATGAACAACCAGGACCTGATAATTATAAGAGCTGCTAAAATCATAGAGCACGCGGAACTGCAGCTCTCCTGCAGTCCTTATACCAGCTATCTCATCATTGCTAGGGGCCTTAAGCTCAAAGCGTATAGGCTGCACACCCAAAGGAAGAATAGTGCATGGCGGCAGCACCTTATAATTGCATTCATCAGAAAGACATGCATCCTTAGAATCACTGCAGTAAATTTTTGTCTTGCTCTTGAATATAAACGGATTGAAAAGCTCTACAAACAGATTATTCACATTCTCGGTATCGTCAAGATTGACTATATTAAAAAACAGCAGAATATCCATATCAGGGTATATGCTCGACCTTGGTATGGTTTCGATCTTCTCTATGGCCAGCACATCCTTGACCCCTGTGTTTTCATTCCTGTTCACCTTTACAACATCTGTAGTGAAATCGTCAACATTAAATACGCACCCGCTTGCCATGACCAAGGCAGCAAGAGCAATAGTAATAGCAATCATAGCAGGTAATCTCATGGTATCCATAACTTATTATTGCTCCCTGATATAAAAAACTTATATTGTAGGCAACAGCAACTATAATTTTTTCACCATCAACCAGTAGCAAACATTTAAATACTTTTCGGTGATAGTAAACCAAGAACGGTGTAAAAAATGCAATTCATGAAAGCTGCAATAAACGCAGGTTTAGCTGCATCCTTGCTAGGTATCTTAGCTGCTACAGCTATTGGCTGTGGCAATGGCAAGGAAGCTGACCAGCTGAAAGCAGGCGATGTTCTTTACGTGCCTAAGGACGCTGTACAGTATGAAGGTGGCAAAGCCCTTTATAACGGGACTGTTGGCGCAGATAAACCAGGCAATATAATAATCAATGGTTATATGAATTATCCGGGCAATAATACTGAACTTGAAAAATATAAAGGCAATCTTGCAGACCTTGCTGCAGAACTTAAGAGTATAACAATAACTGATGAAGAAGCAAGAATAGCAAAAGAAGAAGCGCTGAATGCCCAGATGAAAGATATAGAAGATAAAATTGCTGGAACCTACCAGATAGGCGAAGATACCTTCAGGCTGTATGTAGATTATAATCTTCCAAAAGATGAATTGAAAGGCGTAAGAGATAACATAGAAGGTAATGATGGTAATGGCGAAATACAGCTTCTTGAAGAACCTAAGGAAAGTTATATTCTTGACCGCGAAAAACTCATACTTCTTCATCCCAACCAGTATGAAGTTAATGACATCTACAGTCCCAACAAAAACTATGACTGGAATAAAATAGAAGGCAAAATCACAACCGAAAATCCAAGATTAAATGATAAATGGAAGGTTGAGGCAGTTGAATATGATGGCGGTTTTGATCCTCTTACAGGTAATCAGACCTCAGGGATAATAAGAGCAAGAGTAAGCCGCAACGGCGTAACTCTAAAAAAGGACCTTATGATTGAAACAATAATAAACAGTGCTGTTGCAAGCAGGGATATCCAGATAGGAATAGCTAATGCCCTGAATGGAAAAACCATACAGATACTGGCAGAAAAGCCATTCTATGAATATGAATCTAGAAACGGAAGAACATGCATAGCCTACAGCGCCAAGGAAATAGAAATAGACGATACTTCGTGGAATTAAGTGTTAGTTCCGCAATGCGATTCCTGCATATTAGGATCTGTGCATGTTTCACCTGGACATTCTATCCATACGCAATTATCCATTTTAACACAATCGTCTTTACTCAATTCTGTGCAATCCTTGGTTGTAAAGAATTTTAAATTATTCTTTGTATCTGCCGTATGTCCATCCTTGTCCGTGCTTTCAACAAAGTACTGATAATTTTCATTATCATCCACTGTAAATTCAACCCTATGGTCTCTGGCAAAGGTCGTGTTATCTGCTGACCGAAACATTGGAATTCTGTTTAAAAATTGTATAGTATACCAATCAGGCTGCCTATAAAATACCTTTGACGTGCTTGGATTATTAGTGCCCCATGTAATATTTGCTTGGTTACCGGCTGCATCAGACTTAACATTACTTATTTGCAGTGATCCTGTTGTACTGCCTCCTGCTGCCCCGTTGCCACCAGCGCCGCTTGTTGAACTGCTCCCATTGCTCACAGAGCTGCCGCCCTGAACGCAGTCTGACGGAAGTTCCTCGTTTTCAAGTATGCCAAGAGGCGCTGTTAGTGCCACATTCACACTCCTACTTACAGTGAAGGTATAATTAGGAAGTTCAGCAGTTATAAGCCCAGTTTTAACATTCTCAACATCCTTCACTGTCATGTCGCACATGAAATAGAATATAGAGTCAAAATCATAGGACTTTATTTCATATTCATTTTGTGTTTCGCAGTTTATGATATTTGACGTACTTGATTCATAAGTACAGTTCATGGTCTTGCCACCCCTGCCACAACTTCCAGTATCTATCTCAGCTAGATTCCTGTCAACTCGTATTCTTATAATCGCGCCTTTCTTCAGAATTATATTACCATCGCTTCTGCCATTTGAAACCGAGACAAGAAGCGTTGCAGGATTTTCATCAGTATTATATGTATCCTCAATCGGCTGCGGACCAACATTTATCGAAAGCCTTGCAGGCGTTGTCTTGCCAACAGCTACGACCGGTTTATAAGGCTCTTCACCAGAGCTTATCCTCGCATCAAGCTCAGCTTTATCAATTACTGTAAGCTTAAGCGATGAGTTGGTTCCAGAGGTGTAAGATATTTTAACAGTAGCCTTGGCACTATGGTATTCAGCTTCCCTGCCTTCAAGAGCCATGCCCTTTATCTTTGAAACAGTAAAGGCAGTGCCCTCCCTTGGCTTGAATATATAATCTTCGTCTGTCAAGTAATTCTCCTTAGGATCTATGATCTTGCACCAGTTGTTGCATGAAGCATTAGCATTGACATTATTGACATCCATGTTACCCTCGTTCCTGACAATAACATCCACTGCAAATTCCTCGCAAACCGGGACACTCTTAACCCTTGAAGATATGGACTTTACCTCCAGTGCCAGAGGCTCTGATATAGGCGTCTCAGGCACAATATTCACGCGCTGCTGCTGCTCATACCACTTAGTCGGGTTGGTGGCAAGCATCCAGATATTCTCAAAGGCATTGCCTACAGTCCTGAAAGCCATAACAAAAGGCGGCTTTACCTCGCCAAGCACATAGTTGTAATACCCGCTGTAAGGCCCGAGAGCTAGATAAGCAAATATCGTAATAATTATCGCCATCTGGAAAACAATTATAAAGCCGCCTGAACGGTAGAACTGGAACACGCCGACAAAGAAAGCTATAATAAACCATATGAAAAAGAAGAATATCCATGAATTGTACCAAAGTCCTTCTGAAGAGCCGGCAAAATTAAAGGTTGCCAGATCCTGCGGCGTCCATATTGCAACAAGCAGCAATATAGTAGTAAATCCTACCAAGGTTCCTGATATTATGTGCGTAATCCAGTCCATTGGCTGGCGGCTTGATTCGATGTTCATCATGAACGTAAAAAGGCCAAGCAAAAAAGGCATCATGTAAAGATAGAACTGTGTGCCCGGAATAATGGGATTAACCCATGCGCTGATCATAAAAAACTGCAGGAAGATCAGCAGCGACCCCCATATCCATGGCCCGAATATAATTGTTTTGATGTTATCCCAGAACAATCCCCAGACATCGCCCCACGTCTGCATGCCTGCTCCAAGATCTCTTGTTGTCATTCCTGCCCAGCCAATGCCTCTCAAAATCCAATTATTGTATTGTCTGCCATAGTAAAAAGCAAGCCTCTTGGCCTCATTTTTAAGATAATTTTTTAGCATCTCTGCATTTGTAGGCTCGTCAAATAACGGACTTTCCCTTCTGATGCGGTCGTTTGCTATATCCTCTGCTTCAGCCTCTAATATTCTGTTCAGTTTATCAATAGCCTCCCTTGTATTCATGTTATCTTTAAAAGCACGGAGCTCGTTTTCTGCTGCAGTTAAATTTTCCTTAGCAGTATCGAATTTAAGATGATAATCCATGTCCCGAAGCCTTGTTACTAAATCATTTTTTTCACCATCAGATGCAGATTTAGCCGCACTACCTACAAAATCAATTAGAGAACCTAGACCTCCTCCTTGTGTAGAAGCCTGCTGCAAAATGCCGCCGCCTCTTTGTTCTCTTTGTAATTTTTTAATTTGTTTTGCAAGCTCTTTGATCAGATCATCATAATGCTTTCTAGCAAGTTTAACCCTACCCATCTTTTCTTTGGCATCTTTCTGTACAGGTCCAATAACCCGCCCATATGCATGTTTCGCCCTCTTCTGTAGTTCTCTTCTACCTGAGTTTATTGCGCTCCTTACCTTAGGCTCCATTCTTTGCACAGTAGGTGCAGGACCTTCCTTTATTTTTCCAAATAAACCAGATCTTGCATAATGAGGAACTCCTCCTGGTGCACCACCTCTGTACAATTGTCTACTTTTATGTTTCCCTTTTATCATATCTTCTGCATTTGGGTATGATATACCCAAACCCACAAGCTTGCTTATTGTCTCATCTGTAGTAAGAATACCGATAGAATGCTGATAAATTATCTTGGAAACCTCTCTGTCATTAAATCCCTCCATTAACTCAAAATCGCACCTTTTTCTCTCATTTCTTTTTATTGTAATCTCCTTTCTAGCAGGGCTAGGTTTATAACCTTCTTTTTGTGCTGCTACTATAACATCAGAATCGGCAGGGAAATCAATACCAATTATCTCATAATAACCATTTGCATCTGTTACTGCGCTAAATCTGTCCTTCATCTGCTCTATATAGACCTCAACGCCTGGTATGCGTTTTCTTTTGGACTTATCCTTCCTTTCTTCTTCTGTCTCATAAGGCTCAGTAGCATAAATATATCCAAAGATTACGCCTCTTCCTGTCGGCCCTGGCCCAGGACTAGAAACATGTATTGTAACAGGCACTGACTGATCTTTTAATCCACCAGCCTTAGCAGTTACTGTTATCACATGTTCTCCGGACGCATTATTAGCGCTCCAGACTCTCAGTGTTGTAGCAACTTCTCCATTAGGAATTGTATCAAGTGAATGATCAGCCAAATTTACAGTCAGACCAGGTGAGGGCTGATTTTGACTTAATGAAAGTGTAACTCTCTTATCGAAGCCATTTACAGAAAGAACTCTCACTATAGTTTCTCTGAACTGCCCTGGTGGCACAACAAGATAAGTTTCATCGACAGAAAGCTGGAAAGAAGGTTTGTTTTCTCTGGGTTGTCTAACAGGTTGAGTAAAAAATGGTTTATCTTTTTTAGTTCCTGCACCTTCTGTAAATCCTCCTGTAGCATGTACCTCAAGCTTTTTAAGTCTTTCAAGTATTTTTTGTATTGTTTCATCATCCTTTTTAGCCATTTCTTCTCATCTCTAGATATCCATGCCTAATTATGCCTTGTTCTGATAAACTATTGGCAAAGCCCCAATAAAAAGATTTTTCAGAAAAAGCTTACTTAGTAATTAACCTCAAAATCGCTTACAGAAAAAGCTGCGTCGTCAACAGATTGTATAATCACGCGATTGGTCCCTTTTCTGACATTGCCTTTGTCAAAGTAAAAGGTATAGCTCCTTTCCTCAGCTGTGCTATATTCGCCGAACAGCTCGCTGCTGCCTGCAAATATTTTTACTGATAAGCCGCCATCTTTTATGACATCAGCAATATCAAAGTTTATTTCTCCCCTGTCAAACATATTATACTCAGTTTCAGTTAGGTTAAACAGTTTTTCAAGTAGGTGTTCCCTTTGTGTCTTGTAGAATATTATCATCTTGGCCTTGCCTGAAAAAACTGAGTTCACATCTGCCTTTAGCTGCAGCACGTCTTCCCCTATTCTTAATTCATTTTTAGTGAATTTTAAAGACTGGTAGTTGCTGACAGTATCAGCATAAACAGGATTGTCATTTAATTCAGCTATAAGATTGCCTACATTATTATCCAGCTGCAAATCAATCCTGCCTTCACTGAACGTTCGGTACTCATCCTCGCTTACTACGAACTTGAATTCATTAGGCTTATAGGAATAGCTGTTTTCAATGATTTTTATGTTGTCAAGCTCGTATACAGCAGGTGCCCATAGCTTCCATGAGGATGAGTCTGCAATGAATTCTATTGTAATATCATCTGTTAGCATAGCCTTGTCAGCAACAACAGTGTATTTGCCTAAAGCAAAGTTCTTTTTTTCAGCAATTTTATCATTAACCTTTATGATAAGCGGCGCATAGTTGTTTGTCTTTATAATCTCAAACCCTATTTCTAAGCTCTCAATGCCCTTTGATGTCAGTTGGTATTTTATAGAATTGCTTCCAAACAGCAAACCATTGAATAATTCCTTGCCCTCTGCCTCATGAACAGTCTCGCCTTTTGTGTAGCTCGTATTTATATCAATACTATAGCGTGTGATTGCATTTACATCCTCAGGCCCAACCAGAATAGTGCCATTAACACTATGCGAAATCCCCATGCCGCCCTGACCAAAGTGATAAGTTTGCGTGAAAGGTATTCCGCCGCCAAAGAAGATCAGCATAACTACAAGTATTACAAGCCCGGCTGTCAGAAACATGATAAACTCATTAGCCACTGGTATTCCCTAATTATTATTGCTATAAAGTAATATAAATCAGTAAGTTAATCTCACTTCAACCTAAAAAATAACCTGTTTTGATCCATGGTAATATAAACCCTTTTTATTATAACTGAAACAAATCCCCAGAGAAAAGGAAGCCATGTAGGTATCCAGAGCATATTTGGGTTTGAGTAAGTCCATATACCAAATGCAATACAGTTGATCTCGCCTATTGAACCGAGAAGTGCACCAAATCCAAAAATTAGTATATCCTCTTTCTCATACCACAGCCTTATAGCAATCAGCCAAACTAAAAGCAGTGAAAGGGTCAGAAAGCTGTTATATTTCCAGAAATTTATTATCATGAACCCTGCAAACCATAGAGCAATAAGATCGAATATTAATTCCTGCTCAATTACCAACTTTTGCCTTATTCTGCTGGATCTCTTAAACATTATAAATTTTTGCTCAAGCTTTTTTCTAAAAGGCTTGAAATGCGAGGGGCAGGATTTCTGAACCGCAGGAACCTAAGGTTCCTTCAGTTCTAGGTAATTCCTGATTCCTCCTAAATGAAATATATTATTTTCTTTTACGGATGCGCTTTTCTTTTTGAAAGAAAAGGGCATAATGCGAGGGGCAGGATTTTCGTGGCTTTTCCTTCATTTATAATATGCTTTCTTTTCCGAAGGTCTTTTCGGAACCACAATGACGCACTTTAGTGCGTCATTTCATGTTCGAAAGAAAAGCCTTTTCGAACCTGCGAACGGACTAACCGACAGGATTTCTTAGTCTGGTTCTTGAGTATCGCTATCATCTTGCATCAAAACTCAAGGCAACATAGATGAACCTGCGCCTTTGACCAGACTTGGCTAAGAGTGAATTAAATACAATTTAATTCTACCCTCGCTTACCCTCGCAATGCTAATTCTTATTATTGACCTAATGATTTATAGCTTTTAGAAAAAGACTACTTAAGCTCTTCGAGCTCCTTTCTAAGCTTTGCCAATTCATCCTGTAATTCGTTTAGTGAATCCTCTACATGACTCTCTTCTGGCTCCTCAGGCCCGACACGAAGCAATTCAGGCACATCAAATCCCTTAGGCCTCAGTAGCTCGTTGTCCATTTCAACTACCCTTCTCTCTAAGCGCTGGATGGTTGCCTTCATTATTTTTATGGCATCCATTCGCAAATTCTCTAGTTCCTGTAAAATATTGAAAAGCTGTTTTATGCCTGAAATAAAGACCTTCATCTCCTGGATCAGGGAAATTACGTCCCTGTATTTCTCAACCTTTACGAATAACGGAGCTTCCCTGCGCTCAGGCACTACAGGAATATCTTCGCTCATAGGCCCTAACTCAGATGTAAAATCTAACTCATTGTTGTATTCTGGTTCAGAAGACTTAGCAATAGCTTCTTTTACGTCCTTGATGTCATCGTTCTTATCTTTTCTTGAAAATAACATCCTACCACTCTTTATAATCTATTTTAGACATGCGGACTTAAATAGATTCTCGGATGCGGCAGCCGAGATTTGAACTCGGGTCTCGACCGTGGCAGGGTCGTGTCCTACCAGCTAGACTACTGCCGCATAGAGAAAATATTCTAATCTATAAACTTAAATAAAGTTCCGTTTGCTAAACTCAAATCTACAGAATTAAAAATATCAAAGAAGATTAAGATAAAAAGAAAATAAAAAAATACCTAAATCTTCACTTTCTTTACCCATCTCTTTGAGAGATCTGCTACAGCGTCCTTTAGTCCCAAACCTAATGCTATTGCAACTCCGAGGCCAACTGATGCTACTATTATTATCAGTATATTGTTTACCAGTACAGCTGAAATACCCAAGATTGGCAATGCTAGTGCAATCGACACGTATATGATAAAGAAGAATAATATCTTTGCTACAACACTTGCATATATTTTACCTGTCTTCTTCATCTGTCCCCTGATGAATTCTGCCAAGATGTAACCGACTACAACTATTACTGCTGCTCCTATTATATTAGGAACAAAGTCTGTTACACCGCCTATCCATGATGCCAACGCTGGTATGCCTAAAACATTTTCGGAAAGAGCTGCTGTAATGAACGCTAGGTAAATCCACCATCGTATGACCACTGCAAACAACCCGCTCATTGAAATAACTGGTTTTTCTGTCTCTGTCACATAATAGTCAAGTTTTACCTTGTCCAATACCTCTTTGACAACCCTGCCGAAAACCTTGCCTAGCACTAGACCTATTGCTAGCAAAATAACAGCTGATACCACATTAGGTATGAACGCTACTGCAGAGTCTGTAAGATTAGCTAAGATACCTACTAACTGTGCCATTCATTCACCTACAATAGTTTTGTAAATCTCCATTAATAAAGGTTTTGCTAACCCTAAAAATGTTCAATTACGTAGAAATTACACAAAAAAGAGCTATTAACAATAATTTATCAGCTTTCTTTTTGAACCCAAGGGCCTTTTTCGAAAACAAACTGACGCCTTTGGCGTCCATGTATTTGAAAAAGGGGCTTAGCGCTGGGAGCAGGCTGAACCGCGAGAACCTAGGTTCTCTCAGTTTCAAGCTCCTCCTGATCTCTCCTATTGAAAAATATTATAGCGCTGGGAGCAGGATTTCCGTGGCCTTTCCTTCATTTATATATAATATGTTTTCTTTTCCGAAGGTCTTTTCTTTGCGAAAGAAAAGCCTTTTCGAACCTGCGCGTCTCATAGAGACACTAGCTACCTTTTTATTAGTGGAAGCCCGTGGGCTCCTTTTGCTCAAGCTTTTATTGAAAAAGCTTGACTCAAGGCTAGCGCGTTTAATCCCAAACTTTTTTGCAGTTTAAAAGTTTAGTTTAACCAGGCTCCGCCATCCCAGCACAAATAGAGAATTAGCAGCGTACACTTTAAAACCTTATTTATCCATTAAGGGTGTAGTTCCATCCAGGCTTCCAACCTTCTGGTCCTTTTAAGCGCCAGTCTTCCTCGAAGACCTTTTTCCAAGTTTTTTTATTTAATAAAACCTCAAGAACCAGTTGTGGCGCTTTATGAGAAACGATAGCAATATTTTTATCAGGGTATCTTTCCAGTAGATAATTCAAAAAATCACTGATCCTTTTTCTAACATCCATATAGCTCTCTCCATTTGGAAAAGGATCGTAAATATGACTCAATATTAATGGATTTACCTTTTCTGAGTTATAGCCGTTCAGATCCCCGTAATTGCATTCCCTCAGCCGTTTATCACGTATTATTTTATATCGGTCTCCGAAAGTTAATTTGGCTGAATCGTATGACCTTTTCAGGTCTGAACTGAAAACTACATCAAATTTTTGGTCTTTAGTTAATTCCCTTAATTGTACAGATTGCTCTTTTCCAAGCTCAGATAGTTTGCCATGATGCCAGCCAGTTGCAATACCATTTTCATTGTCAGTTGTGGTTCCGTGTATAAAATAAGTTATATAGACAGTCCTTGACATAGTTTTACGATATTACGAATCCTTAAAAATGCGCCGGCGGCAGGATTTGAACCTGCACGTCCTTTCGGACAGCGGTTACCTCTTATCCTTTCGAGACCGCCCCATTAACCTGATTCTGGCACACCGGCAACGAATCTTTTAAGTCTGATTTGCTTTTTCAAATTATTAAAACCTACTTTATTCAAAAAATTAATTCTACTATTAATTTTCATTATGATTAATAAATAATTAGTATTCCAATTTTTCTGTCTTCTTTTATATTGATATATTTTTGATTCTATAGAAAACTCTTGTAATGCTTGTCGAATATCAATGATTCCGTTTTTATTTACTGATTGAATTGTTATTCTATTTTTATCAACATATGCTTCACAATCAAAAAAAGCCCTTAGCCATTCTCTCTTTAATTCTGTTGTATTTACAAAAGTAGGTATTCTCCATTCAAGAGAATGAAATTTTGTAAATCTAATTAGATCTAAACAAGCTGTTTTAGATGTTATACGAACTTTATAATAATTTTTCTCTAGAAATATTTTAGGCTCTTTTCGATAAAGCTCTTTAAAAGTTGTTAAAAATAAAGATAACATATTTTTGTCGTCGGGATAAAACCCGATATCATAGTGTATTTTTTTCGGATTGGATTTCTCTCTTCGAATAGACAGACTCCCATCTCCAGATAAATAACCACACAAAATAGATTTTAATAAAAGATTTTTTTGTGTATCAGTTGGGATAATTATTACTTTCATTTTCTTTTTTCCATTTTTCTTTTTTATATGACCTTTCCATCTCGCTCTTGCTCCTAATAAAGCTGCTCTATGCGTCTTTAATGGATCTTTATTGGGATGTCTCCATGACTCTAACATTTTATTTCTGAATGTTTCATCACCATAAAATTTTTCCCAGAATTTTCTAGCACCTAATTTACCTTTTTCCGAATAGTCCATAATTTAATTAATGATGATAAAATTAAATAGTTTTCGTGTATATAGCGCTTATTTTTATGCCACTCCGCAAACTCGGCACAGAATAATAATCAGTTCCTAAGCTTTAAAATAAATCATATCATCAGAGAAATTAGAGTTTCTTTTACATATGCAGTTTTTGCTTGAGCTTTTCCTAAAAGCTCAAAAAGGGCTTACTGGCAGAATCAAAGCCTAGCAGTTTCCTGAGGAAACTGAAACAAATCCGAAGATTTATTCATTCTAAAGACCGAAATCTTTGAAATCTAAGTTGCTCTTCTGCCAACCAAACTGTAAAATTTAGCTCTGATGCTACTTAAAGCTTATGACAGGAGCTTTTCTGCCTGCCTTATCAGGCCTTCTAACTTGGCTTTTTCAATGCCTTTTAGTTTATTCATGTCAGCATCCATAAGATCCTTTAGGGTTATTATTTCATTATTCAATAAATAGCGCTTCATTTCTGCACTGCATCTCAGAATAGTTAATGGAAATAGTTTATTTGACTGTATGAGGCTTTCCAGAGCATCCTCATCTTTATAGCGCCACCCAGTCAAGCGTATATCCTTAGCTTCTGCATACATTTTTGCATGCTCAGAAAATTTAGTATTAGTTAACATCCACGCGTAATCAAAGTCGTACTTGTTTTTTCCATCGCGAAAACCGTCTTTTATATCCTCCAGCCTTGCCTGGACCTGCAACAAATTTCCAAGACTGCAGAACCTGTGATAATTTACGTGGTGTTTACACTCTACTAGAAACATCTTGATATCAGCAGCGATAATATCCACTTGATGCTCAACAGACCTTCCTCTCACGATAACATTCCATTTGCATTTGTATCCATGTGCTTCGAGAATCTTTTTTGCATAAAGCTCAAAGCACCTGGAATCCAATTTGGATATGCTTTCCCTTAGGGTAAATAAAAGGGAAGACCTATCCCTTCTCTTTCTTAGCCCTGACAGTATCATCTCATATATCTCATGTGTTGTTGTGCCTTCCTGCAGATTCTTGCTTATCTCTTCTGCTATTTCTCTTGCAGTTTCGATGCTTGCATCTGCCCTAAGGCATGTCTTTATTATTTTATCCGGCTGGAACTCCTCTTCTTGGCCATCAGCTTTTATTACGTACATATACTCTACCTCGTCGCTAAAGCTTTACTCGGTATCGTATCCCATATTATAATTATTTTTCTTTTTTTCCCTTTCTCTTTAATTTAATCACGTAAGCACAATAATCCTCACCCAGAGGGTTCTCATGTGTTAGTAATTCATTTCTGTTCATTTTTTCAAAGAATCCACGCATGGCGCGCATCGAATTTCCATGCGCAGAAATAGCAACATTCATCTTTTCATTCTGCATTCTTTCAATAAGTTCCTTACAAAAAGGTATAGTTCTCTTCTCAACCATCTTTATGCTCTCGCCATGCGGAGGAGGAAAATTATAACCCCTCCTGTATTTTACTGCTAATTCAGGATTTTTCTGCATCATCTTCAGCTTGCTTTTTCCCATTAGATACCCATAATTACGCTCGATGATCCTGTCGTCTATCTCTATTTTCGCATTTGGATGATATCTCAATACTATCCTGAGGGTATCCCTACTTCTAAATAATCTGGAACGAATACCTAAGTCTATTCTCTTATTTTTCAGTTTTTTGGCAAGTATCTCTGCCTGCTTTATTCCCATCTCAGTAAGCCTTGATTGTCTCCAGCCGGAAAATATCCTTCTCTTATTATCATACGTCTCTCCATGACGAAACAGATATAGCACAGAATCTGTTCTCGATTCATTTTTTGGCAGTGGCGGCGATTTGCCAGGCTTCTCTAATGATTTAGAAGCTGCCTGATATAATTTTTTATCAATCATCATACCCTCTCTATAAGCATCTTTCTTTCCTTGTGGTCAAGTATATAGAATATATGCATGGACCTCGCAGCCTTGTAAGCCTTACTAAGCTTCTGTTTTTTTTCTGCAAATATGGTAAACAAAACATCGCCTTTCTTTACACGGTCTCCAATCTTTTTGTTAAGCATGATGCCAGCTAATTTGTCCTTAGGTGCTCCAGCTACCCTTGCAACATAGGCAATCTTATCATCACTAATGCCAGTTACTATGCCGCCTGAATCTGATTTTATGCTAATTTTATAATCTGCAAAAGGTATGTCATCTGGCATTATCTTTGGATTACCGCCTTGTGCTCCGATTATCTGCCTTAGCTTTTTCTCTGCCATGCCGCTGTTCAATATTTTTTTTGCTGTTGCCACATTGCCCTTTCCGCACATGCTCAATAAAAGCCCTGATAAAGAAGTTACCTTGTCTACCAGATCAGCAGGCTGTTTAATTCCCATAATTGTTTCCAGTGCCTCTTTCGCCTCAAGAGCAGGACCTATTGCATAACCAATTGGCTGATTGCCATTTGTAATGCCGCAATCCACTTTAATGCCAAGATCTTTGCCTAGCAGTATGAATTTCTTTGCCAGTTTCTCTGCTTCTTCTCGACTTTTCATCTTTGCCTCTAATCCTACTGGTATGTCTATAACAACATATTTTGATCCAGCAACCTTCTTCTTGCTCATAACCGAAGGCAGTAGTAGCGGATCAAGCGAAAGCGGATGCTCTATCTGTATAAATAAGTCATCTGCAGGTGCTAAATCAACTGCCCCTCCCCAAACCAAACAACCACCTGCTTTTTTTACAACCCTCTTTATTGATTTTATATCTAATTCCACCGGAGCAAGTATTTCCATCCTGTCAGCTGTTCCAGCTGGAGAGGTTATACTGCGAGAAGATGTCTTTGGTATAGTCAAACCAGCAGCAGCTATTATTGGCACAAGAAGAAGCGAGGTTTTGTCGCCGCTCACGCCACCTATACTATGCTTGTCAACAACTGTGCCGTGAAATGCGATTTTTTTTGACGTGCCAACCATTGCCCTTGACAAAGCAGCTGCTTCATTCATCGTCAGGCCATGTATGTACAAAGCAGTTATAAATGCTGCTAGCTCAAGATCGTTTAAATTTCTTGCAAGAACATCATCAACTATGCATCTTATCTCATTAGCAGCAAGCTCGCCGCCGTCTATCTTCTTTCTTATATAATATTTGCTTGCAAGGGTTTCTCGTGGCTCAGCCTCTAAAGTATCGCCTGTCTTTAGTCTTAGCAGTTCACTGACCTCTTTATAGACAACGATATTTCCCTCTTTTACAAATTTCTTCGTTGTGTTAACAACAACTGTAAGCTTTTTACTGCCCTTTTTCAGAACTATGCGCTCTATTGGATGCACGCCAAGTTCCCTCGCATCCTCATCATTTATAATAGCTATGGTCTTGCCAGCTGCATCCAATCCCAAAACGCGAACGCGGAGTTTCATGATTTCACCTTTTTCTTATTAGATTTTTTATAGCCAGATACTATAAAACATGAAACAAGATACCAAAATAATATATCAATAATAAAAGCAAAAACACCTTCTGGGTTGTTAAAACCGATAGATTCGCAAACTATATGGGGACCAGGCTCAGCAGTTTCAATACAGGGACTTACATCAAAACATTCGTCAAATTGAAAAAATTTTAAAGGAAAGCCATACGCAGTAGGATTGCATAAACGTGATTCTGGAGATATAAAAAATGATATTATAAAAATCGCCAAAAATATAAAGATTTTTTCTTTTGTCGGCCTCAAAAACTCCTTCCAGTTCATCTCTTTTTTCCTCTGTATTTATTGTAAATAAAAATAATTAAGCAGGAAAGAAAGTAAGAGTAGATTAACATAACAACAGGCATAATTTCAATTGGGGTAGTGCATAAATCCCCACCACAAGTGGTGAATAAAAACGCAACCGCTATTATTGGCAGATATATTATGGCTAAAATATTCTTACCGACAATATAAGGAGCTGAAAAATATATGATTAATATTAATAAAATGGTTACTATAATTTTCTCTTTACTTGGTACAAAAAACTCCTTCCAGTTCATTTCTTTTTGCCTCTGTATTTGTTGTAAGTTAAAATAATTAAGCATGAGATCAGGTACCAGAAGATTATATCACCGATTAATCCAAAATAAATAAAGAAGTAATAACCTGAGTCATATGTTAATATCGGAAAAGGTAAACCTCTTGCTTGAACATACAATTCGCCAAAAGCCCAATTATATTCAAATAATAAAAAAAATACTAATAAAATAATAGAAATTATAATCTTTTTCCAATCCGGTCTTAGAAATTCCTTCAACATTACTTTCTCAGCTCCTTCAAAACCTGCTCCGGTTTTTTTATGCCATCTTCAGTTATCACGCCGTTTATATATTTCCATGGCGTTACATCAAAAGCAGGATTAAGTATCTTTACGCCTTTTATTTTTTTATGAATCTCGCTAGGCTTTCTCATCTCTATTACTAATCGCCTGCGCCTGTCATATTTTAATGTTGAAGCAGCAATATAAAACGGGATGCCACGCTCCTTAGCAGCTACAGCAAGTAGATATGTTCCTATTTTATTTACAACGCCTTCTTTCCTTATAGCATCAGCACCCAAAATTAAAATATCGCTCATTGATATGCACGGATGCGAGAGCGCAAGCCCTGCTGCATCATCTGTTACAAGAATAACCTCTATGTTCTTTATTTCAGAGATCTCCTTGACAGTCTTTATTCCCTGATGCCTTGGCTCAGTCACATCAGCAATAACAGTGAATTTCTTGTTTTCAGCAGCCTTTTTTATGATATCAATTACATTAGATGAATGGCAGTGTGTTTGGATTGTACTATTGTTTTTTATCAGTTTCTCGCCATAGTTTGCTATTTTTTCTTTATTATTTTTTATTTTATTCAGAAGCTCATCTATCTTTCTAAAGGATTTGTCCCTTCTTAGCTCTCTTATAGCATTGTACAAAGCAACTCCAGTTGGCCTGGTAGCAATCAGCTTATCGCATTCTAGATCAAAATTATGGCCAAACCCGTTCTTCTTTGCAAAGGCCTTTAGGTGCATGAGCGAAGCTCTAGCAATATTGATTGCTCCCTGTACTTCCAGATTCTTGATCCTAGTAAAGATATCCATGTTAAATTAATAGAAAAAGAAGCATATTAAGTTTTTTAATTTCAAAACACCTTATAAATTTATGTTTTGAATTGAGATGCGAGATTATATTTATTGCATCTCACTGCTTCAATGCCTCAACACCAGGCAGCTTCTCGCCAGCAAGATAAGTAATAAGCGCACCGCCTGCAAGGCTGACATAAGAAAACTTGTCAGCAGCTATTCCAAACTCCTCTAGAGACTCGCCTGCATGGCCGCCGCCTATAAGGGTGAACGCGCCTGAGTCAGCCACTGCATTTAGTATCTCTATCGTCCCTTTCTGCATGCTTTTCTTCTCAACAACCCCCATCGTGCCTCCAACAAGGATGGTCTTGCTCTTGCTGATTATGTTTTTATATTCCTCTATTGTCTTTGAGCCAATATCCTCTATATCCTTATCTATAGGCAATTCGTTAACTGAGATCTCTCTTCTTCCGTTGTCATCAACTGCAAAATCCACAGGTGTCTTTATATTTTCGCTTATCAGCCCTTTTACTGCTGCCAGGGAGTCTTTGTATTTGCTTTCTATCAGCTTATTGCTCTTGCCGAGATTTTTTCCGCGTGCAATCAAAAACAGATCAGCAACTATGCCACCTGTAAGTACATAATCAAATCTTCCGCTCTTCATAGGCTTAAGCTTCTCCTCAGGCTTTGCACCACCTAAAACAAAGGTCATGGGCTTTTCTGGCTTTTCTATCTTATCTAATGCCGTTAACTCTCGCTCCATAATTCTTCCTGCAACAGCAGGCAGATTAACAAATCCAACAACAGATGCATGGGCCCTGTGCGAAACAGAAAACGCATCATTCACAAAAACATCTGCCTCGTTGCTTAGCGTCTTTATATAATCTGTTTCTGCAAACTCCTCAGGCTTTAGTTTCTCCATTTCCTCTTTAACAGATCGCACATTATCAAGAAGCAATGCCTCGCCGCTCTTTAGTTTTCTTATCTCACTAACTGCTAATTCCCCGTAAACATCTGCTACAAACTTAACCGGCTTTCCAATATGCTTGCTTAGCAGCTTTGCATGCTGTTCCATATTCGTATAATCATTGTCTCCAGGCCTTCCCTGATGCGCAAGAATAATTACCCCTGCGCCCAAATCCATAAGCTCTTTTATGGTTTCAGCATGTGCCTTTATTCTTGGCGAATCCTGGACAACGCCATCAACAACAGGTGAGTTTATGTCTATTCTTACCAGAACTCTTTTTCCAGAGAAGCCCATGTCATTCATTGTCAGGATTTTTTCCATGATTATAATTAGTTATAGAGTATTTATTAATTATTATTTACAATCATGGGAACAACTTTCTTTTGTTTCAGCACAAGGACAACCGATTGCCATACAAACTATTTCTTGACAAACACCATCTCCACACAGATTTTTACAACCCGCGGTTTCGTCTTTCTCCTTAATCGTGAATTCGTTGGAGTAGATGGTCTGTTTATTTTCTGGTGTGTTTTGGTCAAATATTTCACTCTTAATCCTGTACTTGCCAGCTAGAACCTGTTTTGAGATTAAATCAGAAATTACTGAGGGATCTGGATTGCTGCACCATTTCTCTTTTTGATCCCATTGTAATTCATCTTTTGCATTAGGCGACAATGCGCCATAAGGGAATCCGCCAGGAACACCACATCCAGCTAATACCATTTTTATTTGCGTCCAATTACCGTTATCAAATCTTTCAATGCCTAGCTGAGGATATGAATAATATATTGATTTATCTAAACCATTATTCACCGTCATCTTCACTATCTCTCCCTGCTCATACTCTGTCTTGTCAGTGGTGATGGTAACCTGCTCAGCTATTTCCTGCTCTTCACACTTTGGAGGAGTGTAGTTTTTATTACAGATACATTTTAAACCATGGGGGCTTTCATCGGTAACACCACCCAAAATACAACCAATCTCCATTGGATCACCTTGAATTGTCCCCCAACCACAATCAGAGTCTTTCTCGCATGTTAGTAGTGGTGGAGTTGGTATTGTCAAAGGCCTTTCTTGTAATAACAACCAACCAGCAATCAAAATAAATAAAATTACTAAAAAAACCAGTTCATTTCTATTTATAACTTTTATTCCTAGTTTCATTTCTTTCCCAGATATTCCAGCAAATCTATCATCCTGCAGGAAAAGCCGTATTCATTGTCATACCACGACAAGACCTTCACAAGATTTCCAGCTATTACATTCGTTGAAAGTGCATCAAATACAGCTGAATATGGATTGCCTATTATGTCAACAGAAACTATCGGATCCTCAGTATATTGTAGAATGCCTTTTAATTCACCGTCTGCTGCATCCTTGAAAGCAGCATTTATCTCCTCTTTTGTTGTAGGTTTTTCTGTTTCTACAACCAAATCTACAACCGATGCGTCAGGCACAGGCACACGCATTGCTATGCCATCTAATTTGCCTTTTAGCTCAGGCATGACATCGCCTATAGCAGAAGCAGCTCCAGTTGATGTAGGTATTATAGACATAGCAGCTGCCCTTGCGCGCCTTAAATCCTTGTGAGGCAGGTCGAGAATATTCTGGTCGTTTGTGTATGCATGGACTGTTGTCATGAAACCGCGTTTAACGCCAAAGTTTTTGTGAAGCACCTTTATTGTCGGCGCTAAGCAGTTTGTCGTGCATGAAGCCATTGAAATGATATTATGCTTCACAGGGTCATAGGTGCTCTCATTTATTCCAAGAACAATCGTAGCATCAGGCCCTTTTGCAGGAGCTGATATCAGAACCTTTTTTGCACCTGCTTTTATGTGCTTGGAGAATCCTTCCCTGTCGCGGAACGCACCTGTGGATTCAATAACCCAGTCGATCTTCAGATCCTTCCATGGCAATTTTTCCGGGTCCTTCTCGCATAATATCTTTATTTCTTTATTGCCAACTATAAGCGAATTTCCTTTTACTTCTACCTTCTCGTTAAAAATGCCGTGAACAGAATCGTATTTTAGTAAGTGGGCCATTGTTTTGATATCGCCCAAGTCATTTATAGCAACTATCTCAATGCTGCTTTTTCTTGCAAAAGCCGCCCTTAGCGTTATCCTGCCTATCCTGCCAAAACCATTGATTGCAACCCTCATTCTCAAAACACCTCATAAATCTCTGTTTTGAATTGAGATGCTTATAAAACACAAAGAGCACCTCATTCTCTTCACCCCTTAATCTATTTATCTTGTCCTATTATAAATATTTTAAGTGAGTCTATGATTATAAAAAAGCATGACCTGAATTCGTTTATAGATGCCTTAATAAAAAGGTATGATATATTTGCACCTGTAGGCAGAACCTTCGAAAAGATTGAAAACGCAAAAGATATAAAGCTTGATAAGAAAACTGCCTTCTCTGCAAGAAAGCTGTTCTTTCCGGACAAGGAAAAAATATTCTTGTTTAGGCAAAAACCAGTACCTCACATAGAAAAAACAAAAAGGAGGGTATTGTTTGGTGTCAGGCCGTGCGACATGAATGCCATAGCATATCTTGATAAACTGCTGAAGGATGACCCATATTACAAAGAAAAAAGAAAAAACACCTTAATATTCGGCATACAATGCATAAAGCGCCTTGACGATAACTGTTACTGTCATATAACCGATACCTTCCAGACCAACACCTATGACCTGCTTTTCATAGAATCAAAGGATGATTTCTTCATAGTTACTGGCTCTGAAATTGGCAGAAAGATAATCAGTAAGTTTAAGCACCTAAAGAAAGCAAAGGTCAGGGACATAGACATTCTCATGGAACTCATAAGAAAAAGCTTTGTCATGCGAAGCAGGGCAAGAATAGAAATAAATGACCGTGCAATAGAAGAGTTTGCCAGGCGCTGCGTAAGCTGCTCTGCCTGCAATGCAGTCTGCCCAACCTGCGTATGTTTTTATGACGAAGATAAAATAGGCTTAGGCCTTAAACCCGAAGAAAGAATAAGATACTGGGACTCATGCCAGCTGCAAAGATACACGCGGGTTGCAGGCAACTTTGTATTTCGTCCAGAAAGGCAGCAAAGACTGAAAAACTGGATCCATTGCAAGCTTGGCTACAGTAAAGAAAGAGTCGGCATGCTTGGCTGCGTTGGCTGCGGCAGATGTGTCAGTGTCTGCATGGTCGATATAAATATGTTCCACGCGTTAAGGCAGTGATCGAGGAAATAATTTATGACAATTAATCCGTATGAACCAGAAATGGCAAAAATAAAAAAAGTTGTAGATGAAAACCCAGAAATAAAGACCTTTGTACTAGACAAAAAAATGCATTTCTTGCCAGGCCAATTTGTCCAGGTATCATTGCCTGGCTTCGGCGAAGCGCCAATATCAATAAGCTCTTATCCAGACTTAGAGCTAACCTTCAGGCCTGTTGGATCTGTTACAGACGATCTCTACAAAATGAGGCCTAGAAATAAAATTGGAATAAGAGGACCGTATGGTAATCCTTATCCCTTTGATTACCTCAAGGGCAAAGACATCCTTCTGATATCCGGCGGTTGTGGTCTTGCGCCAATACGCTCTTTTATTGATTACTATCTCCTGAATAAGAAGCATTTCTCCAGCCTGGTATTATTCTACGGAGCAAGAAACCCAAAATCTATAATATACAAGAATGAGCTAGAAAAATGGAAAAAGCATTTTTCTGTTCATGTAACAGTCGATGAAGCAGACAAGAATTGGAAAGGCAATATAGGAGTTGTAACAAAGCTACTGGGGAATTTTAAGCTTCCTAAAAACCCTGTAGCTATGATCTGCGGCCCACCAATTATGTTTAAGTTCGTATCACATATGCTTAATGCCAAGGGTGTCAGCGACGATAAAATAATAGTTTCTTTTGAAAGAAATATGCGCTGCGGCATTGGCAAATGCTTTCATTGTAATATAGGAAGCAAGCTGGTCTGCAAAGACGGCCCCAATTTCAGATGGAGCGAAGTAAAAGGTTTGGAGTAGGATTTAAATGAAAAAGAAAATAGGCATCTTCTCATTTGCATGCTGCGAAGGCTGCCAGTTGCAGATATTGGATCTTGGCCAAAGCCTGCTAAAATTGTTAGGCGTAGCTGATATAACCTATTTCAAATTAGCTCAGGAAAAAAACATATTTGATCAATTCGATATAGCAATAGTTGAAGGCGCAATCAGCAATAAGAAAGAGCTAGAAGAACTAAAGCAAATACGAGCAGCCAGCAAATACCTTGTCGCCATAGGCGCCTGCGCAGTTTCCGGCGGTATCCCATCCTTAATAATTGAAAAGACGCAGAAAAAAATCCTTGGTGTTGACAATTTCGTTAACGTCGATTATCATATTCGTGGCTGTCCAATAGATAAAGAAGAATTCGAAAAGATAATTATTGGTTTCTTAGTTGACAAAAAAGAGCCTGAAATAAATCATCCTGTATGTGTAGAATGCAATGAAAAAGAGATACAATGCTTATTCAAAAAAGGCCTGCCGTGCCTTGGTCCTGTTTCAGCAGCTGGCTGCAAGGCAATATGCCCTGAAAGCAACACGCCCTGCGAAGCATGCAGAGGCCTAATAAAAGATGCCAATATAGCATCAGTTGTAAATGAATTCAAGAAAATGGGATTATCTGAAAAGGAAATATTAGATAAGCTATACAAATTCAATCCAGTTGATAGAAAAGAGGCGGAGAAATGCACCTAGGTGATATTACCATAGACAACATGTCCAAGGTTTATGGGCATGCTGGACTTGACATAAAGATCAGGAACAATAAAGTAAAGAGCGTTCAGCTAAATCTCACAGAAAGCTCAAGGTTCTTTGAAACCTTAGTCAGGAACAAGAAATTCGACCAAGTAAGTTCCATAGCATCCAGAATATGCGGTATTTGCTCGCCATCACACAACGTAACATCAGTTATGGCTGTAGAAAACGCACTTGGGGTCGAGCCATCTGAACAAACAAAAAAATTAAGAGAGCTGTTTGTATGCGGCGGATATGTGCAAAGCCATTCTTTGCACTCTTACTTCCTGGCATTGCCTGATTATCTTGGTTACAACTCAATTCTTGACATGGCAGGCGATTATAAGGCAGATGTTGAAAGAGCCCTGCGACTAAAGAAGCTTGGCAACGAAATAGCTGCCTGCATAAGCGGAAGGGATGTGCATGCAGCAACTACTATAGTAGGCGGCTTTACAAGCCTACCAACAAAAGAAAAACTAAACAACCTACTAAAATCACTGAAAAAAGGCAAAGCAGATGCCATGAAAACTGCAAAGCTTTTTGCTTCTCTGAAAAAACCACAGTTCGAGAGAAAAAGAAACTTTATAGCACTGCACCATAATGATGAATATGCAATAGTATTCGGAAATGTGTGCAACGGAAATGAGCATATGCTCCCAAAAAAATATAGAGACCGGCTGAGCTTAGAAAACCGGTCTTATTCAACATCAAAGTTTGTGAAATTCGATAAAAAGGAATTCATGGTCGGACCTTTAGCAAGGATCAATATAAACCATAAAAATCTTTCAAGAGATGCCAAAGAAGCACTAAAAATAATGGGATTTGAACTGCCAAGCTATTCCCCTTTCAGCAGCAACTTAGCGAGAGTCGCTGAATTAGTGCACTGCATTGACAGATCAATAGAAATAATAAAAAATATCCGCCTAAAAGAAGAGCGTACCTTTGATTTCAGCAAAATAAAAAATAAAAAGAACAATTATGAAGGTTGTGCAGTAACAGAAGCTCCTCGTGGAGTCCTGTATCATAGCTATAAAATAAACAGGAAAGGCATAATAACAGGCGCAGATATAATAACCCCAACAGCAAAAAACCTGTTGTCAATAGAAAATGACATAAGAAATTTCTTACCAAGCATTATAAAAAAACCAAGAGACAATCTAGTACTAGAACTTGAAAAACTTGTGAGAAGCTATGACCCATGCCTGTCGTGCTCCACTCACTTTCTAGAGGTGAATTTCTTATGATATCTGAAACCATCTTAAAAAAGGTCTACAAGCCAAGAAAAGACTGGTCGCGCAAGTATGATTTCGGGTCATTGCTGATAATAGGCGGATCAAAATTGTATCATGGCTCGCCTGCGCTTGCAGCCATGACAGCCTTGCGAACAGGCGTTGATCTCGTAACAGTAGCTGCGCCAGAAAGAGCAGCAAACCTAATAGCAGCAGTGTCGCCTGATTTAATAACCTACCCGCTAAGAGGCGATCGCATAACTAATCTGCATCTGAGGGTATTACTGCAGCTAGCAGAAAAAAAGACAGCAGTTGTCATAGGCGGCGGTATGGGCAGGGAGCATGACACCTTGCACGCAATATTAGATTTCCTCAGGATAAATAAACTGCCTGCTGTGATAGATGCAGATGCCATACACGCTGTTGCCAAAAACAAAAGTGCAATAAAAAATAATTGTATACTGACTCCGCATTTCGGGGAATTCTATGTACTAACAGGGATAAAAGCAGCAGAAGACCTGAAAAGCGTGGTGCAGTTGGAGGCCAAAAAAATAAATGCGACCATACTTCTTAAGGGGCATATTGACACGATATCCAATGGCGCAAAAACTGAAGAGAACAAAACAGGTAATGTATTCATGACCAAAGGAGGAACAGGCGACACCCTTGCAGGCATATGCGGCTCACTGCTAGCCCAGGGCATCGAGCCCTTTGATGCAGCATGCGCTGCTGCCTATATAAACGGCAAAGCAGGCGACTTAGCTGCTAAAGAGAAAAAGCAATCACTGCTTGCAACAGACCTCATAGCAAAGCTTCCAGAAGTTTTCTCAGAGTAGTTTTTTTACATCCTTTATTGTTTTGTCGTCTATCCTCATAGGAATGCCTATTATCTTTACCTTTTTTACTTTCCCTATCTTTTTCATCAGCTTAAGAAAAAATCCAGCATCAAAATCATGAAGCGTATTCAACCGCCTTTCTTTCAGATCATCTATTTTAAGAAGGCGTGGCTTGTCAATGCCCTTAACTGCATCCATTACTACAAGATCTTCATCAAAAGCAAGGATAGCATCTACTGTGCCTGTCTTCAAAAACTTTATCCCAGGAAAATCATCCTTAATCTTATCCACAACATCCCAAGCCTGCCTGTCGTTTAGCGAACCGAACGCAAGAACCCTCACCTAGACACCTGTCGTGAACCCGCTCCTTGTCTTGACAACAAGATAAGCGCCTATAAGTATGAGAGCAGAGCCAATGAGCTGTAAAATAACTGCTGGCTCGCCCAGAACTATTATACCGAGCATCAATGAAACAACAGGAGCCAGTAGTAGCAACGTTGATGCCTTCGACACATTTATCAATTTTATGCTATAGTACCAGCAGAAGACATAAGCAAAGAGTATGACTGTGGAGATGCAGACATTAATTATTTGTTGTGTTGTAAGAGAAAGAAATGATTCAACACTTCCAAAAACAGCGATAAACGCAAAAAGCACTATAGCGCCTATGAACATTCTAGCGAACGAGACAACAAAATTAGACTCGCCCTTTATCATAGCCTTTTTTGCAATAATGCTCTCAACAGCCCAAAGAAATGCAGCACCTATAACCATAAGGTTGCCAAGGGATGGATTAATCCAGAGCTCACCTGGCTTTATGGTAGCTGAATATATTGCAATAGTTCCGAAAAACATCAAAAATAAAGCAGATGACTGCTTTCTTGTTATCTTCTCCTTCAAGAAAACAAACGCAAGCACAGCTATATATAGAGGCATGGTCTTGTGCAGAAATGCTGCGTTACCGCCAGTTGTTAGCTTTAAACCAGAAAAGAATAGCAGGAAAGCAAAAGCACCGCCAATTACACCTATAGTCAGTAAGTATTTCCAAGATACTTTGGCCTTTATTCTGCCTTTGCCTTGATAGGATATTATCAAAAAGAACACGATACCTATAATCAAAGCCCTGACTGCAGTAAATACAGTCGGCTCCATATCAACAATGAAGATCTTGTTGGCTATTATAGAGAAACCGCTGATGATTGCAGCCAATAATGCGAGTATTGTGCCTAAAACTTCTTTCTTCATAATAATCAATATTGTTATCTTATTACTTATATTTATTCCATAAAACCCTGAATTCGTTGCCATTTATCTTCTCAATGCAGTAATTATAATGCACAGTGACCAAATCATTTATTGCTAAATCGGGAATGAATTCTTTCCTTAATCTCCTCTTTCCAATCGGGGTAAGAACAAGCACCTTACCTGCCTTTTTCATCTTAATTACCCTTCCAGGATAAACCTTGCAGAGTTGCGGATCAAAATCCTTGTATATCTTATGTCGCCAATTAATCGCTCTGCTGTGCTCATTCCAAAAGTATTTCCTTATAACTGATTTATCAATACCTTTTTTTCTCATCTTTTTAGAGATTATATAGCACATGTTTGCTGCTATCCTGAAGGTATTTTCTATGCCTCTGACTTCCTTTCCCTTTAATAATTTTTCTTTTATTTCATTTATTTTTTCTTTGCTTAATTTTTTCCTCTTAATTAAAACATTCCCGCATGGTATAGCATATTTCAGAAAAAGCTCTTTGCTTTCCGTGGAATCAAAAACTATTTTCATACTATTTACCCTTAAGCTTACTCAGAACCCTTTTTGCCTCTTTCTCTGTTAGTTTCTCCATTGCATAGCCTGAGTAAGCCAGAATATAGTCGCCCTTTTTTACCTTAACCAGATCAGTACTAATCCTCATCTCTTTTCCGGCAAAATCAGCTATTGCGTATCTGCCTTCTACCTTAACAACCCTTCCTGGAACAGCCAAGCACATAGGCATCAAATAATATTTATAGGAGCAAATTTAATAGATATAGAGGTGGTATGTTCGGTGATATTCAAACCAATAAAAACAGACCTTAATGCACTAAAGCGAATAGCCAAGCACAAGAGAAAGAAAGTAAAAGATATGCTCGTTGATGGGAAAAGCATCTTTAAGCGGATCAAAGGCTGCGAGAACCAAGTAAACTATGATTTGTATGACATGGTGCCTGAAATAACAGGCTTCAAAGACCTTATCCTTAACATGAATGTAATACAGCCTGGCAAGGTCGGCAGTGAGCACAAGATGACAACAGGGCATTCCCATCCGGATCAGGATGAATATTATTTTTTTGTAAAAGGCAGAGGCAAGGCTGTGCTGAAGTTCGGAAAAAAACAGTACGTATTCAACGTCAAGCAGCATGATCTTCTCACAGTGCCACGTGGCTATTGGCACAGGCTGATAAACATAGGCAAAAGCGAGTTCGTGTTCATAGATATCTTCTCAGGCAAGCTTCCAAAATCAAGAAAGTGAATTAATTATCTTCAGAGCAGGCTTAGGAACGCAATCCTCCCACTTCTTTTTGCTTCTCATCAGTTTTCTGATCCTTGTTGCATTATATATCCTTGGCTTTAGCATTCTCTGCTCCAGAATACTAAACCCACTAAAACATTTTTTGGTCCATGCACTCCTTGTAACAACGATATCGAACTTAGCTTTTTTTGTAATGTTATTTACCCATTGCTGATCCGAATTAGTATCAGGAATACTTATTATTCTGTACTTGCTTCTATAATTCTTTAGCACAGCATTGATCATTTGCTTTCTTTGTGCAAAGGTATAAGGATTTTCGTCATCGCTTCTGTTGATACTTCCAACGACAATTACTATCTTGTCAAATTTCTTTAGAATCGATTTTATCACATATTCATGCCCCTTATGAAATGGCTGGAATCTTCCGATAAAAAGAGCAATAGCCATTAGAAAACCTATATCAAACTCACAAGATCTTCCATAACTGTTCGCGGATTAACTGCCTTGGTCACAGCTGATGCAAGAATAACGCCTTTAGTGCCAAGATCAATAGCAGCTCTGACATCCTCGCCATTGGATACGCCAGCACCGCAAAGCGGAATTGAGCTTGTCTTGCTAATTGCTTCAGCAAACTCCTTGACAGCATCCGGCTCTGCCTTGGATATAGATTTGCCTGAGCTTATCAAGCTCGGTTCCTCGAATGCAATATAATCAGGCTTGTACGCAACTACCGCCTCTGCATCTTCTATACTAGGAACGCAGCAGATGGTTGTTAAGCCCACATACTTTGCCCTTTCAATGCATGCCTTTATAGTTGCCATATCTATGCGCCTTTCTGCATGGTTTACAAGCGTTCCGAAGCACCCAGCATCTTTCACGCTCTCAGGCAGTATATGCCCTGTGTTAGAACCGAATTTTACAGGATCTATGTGCTGCGCAAATACAGGAATTTTCACAGCATTGACTACTGATCTAAGGTCAGTAAACTGAGGGCAGACTATTACATCTGCCTTGCCTACAAATTCCTCTACTATCTTCGCAAGCTCTACTGCCTTTTTTCCAGTAGCAGTTTCATAGGTCTTGAAATTTATTACAATTATTGGAACCATGCTTAGATCTTTTCCCATCTGTCCTTTAGCTTTGCTTCTACTTTCGGCAGGCTTGTGTATTCCATCTCGCTCATCGGTAGGCGATGCGGCTCAAATGGCCCGTGCCTTCTCATGTACTCAGCTATCTCATTAGCTGTCTGCCTTGCCTTGTCATATGCAGGGTCGTCAAACAAATCAACAGGGCCAATCAATTTTCCGTTTGCTATCTGGAAACCTGCAGCAATCACCCTTGGTGGCCCATCGAACCTTGTGCATTTTGCATCTTTGAATGAAACAGGCATTAACGGCCCATGATGACTACCGCGCATCCACCCCATTACAAGATGCGGAAATGTAAACGGCTCCAAAACCTCGCCTAATGCAGGCAAACCACTCTGAGACCTTACAACGCACACAGGGTCATCCTTGCCTACATATTTTCCAGCTATTAAACTTAGTTTTTGTGTAGAAGAACAAGCAACTACCTCTTTACCCCTTAGAACATGCTTGACGCAGTACCTGTCAGGCGAACCTATAAAAGCTAATAGCTCATAAGATTCATCAGGACAGTGTAAAATTACTTTCTTGTGCTCAATAACATCATGCACCTCAAAATCAAATCCCTCGTTCATGGTCGGGTCAATTATTAATCCTGCTGTATTGAACGGGTCAGCAAACATTTTATAGAGGGACATGTTCCAAGCGCCAGCAGAGGTCTTGTCTGCCATGAAAACAACAACAGGCTCGGACTTCCGCTCCTCGAACTGCATCTCAGCAACACCAGGCCCCATGCCCTTGACATTGCCTGAAAATGCATCAGCAAGCAGGTCCTGACCTGCGCCATATAATTTTAATTTTTTAGCCACAGCAGTTGCAGCAACAAAAACATCCCATGCAAGCTTATGTATCTTCTCGTTATCAACGCCCTCATTGTGCGTCATTATCAGTTCTAAGTCATCTCCACAGTGTGTAACACAAAAATCTGTAAGAATCTTCTGCTTTTTTAATTCAGTCTCCGCCACTTTCATCAGATCCGGATGCATGCTTGAATGACCAGGAAATCCACCCACATCAGCCTTTATAACAGACAATGTTACCATATTAAACAACACCCCTTTGTTTTTTATACTATTAATTAGAGCATCTCATTTTTAAACTTAATTACTGAATTATTCTGATTATATGAGCTATACTCTGAAGTTTTAGCTGACGCAAATGATTACAAAAATCGTATATTGTCTTATGTTAGTTGTAATGGTGGATGCTTCAAAAAATAACGAATAATGCTTTTATCAGACTCTTTTTTTCTCTAAAAGGATATATATGGCAAATCGACATAGATTAATCATGAAAGCCCAAATTGGTATGGAATACATATTGATTTTCGGCATTAGCCTGCTCATAGCAGGATTAATCTGGGTTTATGCAAGCTCTGATTTAAATGAAACAAAATGGGAGCTGCAAATGTCCTATGCGAAGGATGCTGTAAATAGGATAACAGAAATGGCAGATATGATTTATATCCAGGGTCCTCCTGCACAATCCTATTTTGAGGTTGTGTTTCCTGACAGTATAAGAAATACTTATATCTCAGAGAACATAGTTACGCTCGAGCTTTTATGGAAAGAAGGCATTCTCCGCAATATATCAGATGCGGCATCTGTAAACATTAGCGGAACTCTAAAAGCAACACAAGGCACACATAGAATTATGATAATAGCTAATACCACCAAGGTTGAAATAAAAGACGGGTAAAATTAGTCGAGATATGAAAGAAATAATATCTTCTACTAAGGAAGTGGGAATAGAAGGAGGGAAAACAAATGAAAAAAATAATATTTTCTTCTAAGGAGATAAGGTTAAAGGGAGAGAGAACAAACCGAAGCTATAGGGTCTGCTCTTCTAAAGCTCAAGTTTCATTAGAAATAATGACCTATATAATAATTCTTACGCTTATGCTCGCTATTGTAACCTTTGCGGCCATCAATAGAAGCAATTCTATTCTAACTGAAAAAATCAACATGGACGCAAGGCGTGCGGCAAAAATTACAGCAATTGAAATTAACACTGCTGTAAGTGTTGGTGATGGCTATCGAAACGAATTCTCGCTTCCGCAGTATCTGTACAACGCAAAAAACTATACAATAACTATATTGCCGGAATATCAAAGAATATATGTAGACTGGGACAACAGAAGCTATTCTGTACCGCTTTTAACCAGCAATATAACAGGCAGTATCAAGCAAGGAATAAATATAATAAAAAATGAACATGGGTTGATAAAAATTGAGTAAGGCACAAATAGTTTCAGGAGACTTTACTATCAGCGTAGCTATATTTATTGCCATTCTTGTCATGGTTCTTCCTCTATGGAATTATGTAGAAACTCAGGTAAGGAGCAACGAAGAAAGAATGGATATGGAATCTTCTCTTATGATAGTCTCAGATGTTCTTATTAAAACGCAGGGTCTGCCAGAAAACTGGAGTGCAAGCAATGTCAGAAGCATAGGGCTTGCTGATGAAGAAGGTATACTGAACACGACCAAGGTGTTAAATCTTATTAACATGAGTTACGACAATGTAAGAGACCTTCTGGGCATAAAGAACTATGAACTCTATATATCCCTAAAAGATATAGATGGTTACGATGCAATAAGCGGTGTATGCAACTCGCCTGCCGCTTACTTCTCTGTTAATGAAGAAGAAATGAAAAATATTATTGCTAATTCAGGTATTACATGGGACTACTATTATGGCGGCAGCGGAACGCCTGATGAGCTTGACAGCAGAAGTTTTTATAGTGCATCAAAGGCAGATGCCTTCAATTCGATGTTATCCAAAAGTAATATGTACAAAACAATAATTATAGAAAACCCGGAACTTCAAGAAAGCGAAGTCAGTATAGATGAGCTTAAGAGCTTCCTGCGCCTGGGAGGCATTCTGATATTCGAGGGTAATGCTACTCTTATAAAAGATAGCTTCGGCATGCATGCTGCGCAGGGCTCGAACAGAGAAGGTATTGTAACAGAAAAAAATAGCTTTGTAATGGAAGAAATAGGCAAGGATGTAATCTTTGCAGATGCTGAATGGGCATTTTATCAGTTAGCTGATGACTCAACACTTCATAAGTTGATATCCGATAAGAATGACAATAGTTATGCGGTTGTTGGTTATTGGGATTATGGCTTTGGCAGAATATATTATATTTCTGATATCAGTGGCACAATAGATGGCAATTCAATGGCATTAAATATTGTAGGAGAGAAACTAGAATTTGGCGTTCAAGCAAACGGTAATATTGCTTCCAAGACACAGAGACCAGTTCTGCTCAGCAAAGAAAGAAATATGGTCATTAATATGGTAATGGTGTTATGGAAATGAGAGGCATGTTTTTCACTATGGATGCCATGTTTGCATTAATGATTATAGTAGCTATAATACCAATATTTATGCTTATATCAATAAGCACAGTGCCACCAGAGGTTTTGCATCAAAGGCTGCACCTACAAGCAGCTGATGCAGTTAATCTGATGTCTGAAATAAAGACAGTAGACTTGATGAGAGAGCCTGTTATATTGAATTATTATAACAAAGGTATATTAGATGATAATGATATGAACATGCCCCTGATTGATACAATAGCCATGCTATGGTCTTCAAACAACATAAGTTATACAGAAGCTGCGGCAAACATTACAGATTATATTTTCAGCAAAGTAATGCCAAATAATATTAAATGGGGTATTTTTATAGAGAATGAAACTATATACAGCAAACCAGGCGATATAACAAGAACTGTTGCTATAAGCAAAAAACTTATGTCTGGTTATATGAAAGGGAAGCCGTCCAGTGGTTATATTTCAAAGGCTTCCCTGAATAAAATTAGCGGAAAGAGAACAGCCTCCTATAGTTTCTTTGGGGGTTTTGTCGGTGAAGGCAATATAACAACAGTCATAGGTGATATACCTAAAAATTCTACTATGCGCTTCATATACATGGAGATGAATGTCGGAAATAATTTCAGTCTTTATATAAACAATAACTTATGCGGAAACTTCATCAAAACTTCTGGAAGACTTGCGGTGAACAACTGGACAATAACAAACCCCGTATGTTTAGGTTTTATAAACCCTGGAGAAAATAACACAATAGTTATTAGCTTTACTGGTAACAATCTGTCAGAAAAATTCATAGGTGGCGGTTACATAAAAATTGTATATGACACTACAGACATGGTGATATTAGATACTGGGATTGTAAAGAACTATATGCCAGGCATCTATGGTGTTATGAACCTTTTTTCCTCGTTCTATGTGCCTGGCGCGCTGAATTCTATTAATGTCTATCTGCATTATTTGAATAATGCAAGCAATACAAAGGTATTCCTTAATATCGGAAATATAACTATATACGAAAGCAGCGCAACAGGCGAACAGCACATAAATATAAACAATACCAACATAAGCACCCTGCTTAATTCTTATGGCATTACATATAATTTTTTGAGCAATAATACTGTGCCAATAAGATTTGGCACAAGAGGCAATGGTACTGCTGGCTATGGAAATGCTGATGTTATTCTAATAACAGACGGCTCTGACGCAATGAAATATAGGCTTGATAGTGACCTTCCACCAACCGGAACTGGTAGAAAGTGTGATAATGTTAATCTTTACGATCCTGATACAAGGAGATATGATCTTGCAAAATGCCTGGATAGTGAATTTGTTGACATTATTCTGAGCAATAAAGAAAACAGGGTTGGTCTTGTTTACTATGATAAGACAATAAAAAATTTCCATGATCTGAGCAATGACAACTCAAGCCTTCAGGCCCAGATACGTAATTATGTTTCAGGAAGCCCCAGCAAAAGCATCTGTTTGGCATTAAGAAAAGCGAGATTGATGTTACAACAACAAAGCAGCCCAGAAAGACAAAAATTCATAGTATTAATGACAGGTGGTCTGGCAGATATGCAATGCGACCCAGAAGATAATCTTACTGGTTGCATAGCTCCACCTTGTCCGGACGACCCCACTTGTACTGACGGTGACTGCTCATACGAAGTAGCAGAAAAGGTATCAGGAAGCCAGTCAAAGCCAGCTATAGCCTTTTTTAACAATAAATGGATAATGGTTGCCGGAGAATCTGGCGGCACCTTCAAGGGCTATGAATGGAGAAATAATACCTGGTTTGTTAACTCTTCGTTAGTATTAGGCCTAGGAGATGTTGGTAGTTACTCTGCCCCAGCCATAGCATTCAATATAACCGGCAATGGTAAATGGATTCTTATATCAGGAAGTTCTAGTGGAACCCTTGCTGGATTTGATTGGAATGGTGTTCAGTGGGTATCTAATAATTCCCTTGTATCAGGCTTAGTAGGCATGACCAAGGATTCTGCTCCAGCCATAGCATTCAATATAACCGGAGATGGTAAATGGAATTTGATATCAGGATCAAGTAGTGGTTACTATGGCTTTTACTGGAATGGTGTTCAGTGGGTATCTAATAATTCCCTTGTATCAGGCTTAGGCTCTAGTGGCTCTACCCCAGCTTTAGCATTCAATGTAACAGGCAATGGTAAATGGAATTTGATATCAGGAACAGGTAGTGGTTTCGTTGGCTTTTACTGGACTGGTATTAATTGGACCTCTGACCCAGCTTTAGTTAGTGGACTAGAAGACCCAGGAAGCCAATCTGCCCCAACACTTGCTTTTAACCTACTGGAAAATACTTGGTATCTGGTAACTGGCTTGTCAACTGGACAGTTTTATAGTTATTATTGGGGTGTTAATAGATGGTACACCATCTGTGGTCAGGATTTAAGTATGAAAGCCATGAGCAATGCTATAGAAGATGGCTGCAAAGCCCATGACAGAGCAAATGCCACAATATATACTGTTGGCTTTGGGCCTGTTGCATACTGCAAAATAGCAGAAGTAACCCTCAAAAGCATAGCAGCTTGTGGCAATGGAGAACATTACGCAAGCGCAAATGCATCAGAACTCAAAATCATATACGAACATATTGCAGATGAGATTGTTTCTTTAACCTATGAGGCCCAGACTATAACTGTAGAAGGCGTGGGCGAAAACAATACGCTTTATCCAGACTCTTATATAGAGGTTAATTATACCAAGCCTTACGTAGCACCTGAATACAAAGAGATATCCATAAATATAGAAACCGATAAGTTTGGCGGATGCAATGGGTCCTTCTTTGTCCCGTCGCAACTAAGCAAAATAGATGATGTAAAGTTAACATCCTTTTCAGGTGATTACTGGACACAGCTAGTATCTGTAAATAGCAGTATGACCGGGGGGTGGAAGAATATATATAATTTATCTGAATATGGCACTGTCTATATTGAAATGGGAGACCCTTATGTTATCCATATTCCTAAAAATCTTATAGCATCCGATGAAACCAATCATATAAGCTCTATCCTTGCAGCAGGACCATCCAATATAAGCTCTAATTGTTCCTTGAATAACCGTGTGATATATACAGCCAAGCTTAAGGCATACACCTTCTATTCAAATATATCCCCACAGGCATGGGGCAGCAGAGTCCGGGTATTTTTTGATAAGAATTATGATGGCTATGCGGAAGGCTCTGTTGTCATAGATATAGGAAAAGACCTTCCGATATTTGATCCTACCGAAAAAACAGTTGATGAATTAGAACCAGAAAATAATGCTGTAGATTATGCTTTTATGGAACTACTTAAATCTTTGAACTTTTTTACAATGCCTGGCAATTCTGGCAGTGCAGGGTCCGAAACCAACCCTATTGACATAGAGCTGTCAGATGTTATGACAATAGAGACCTTGTCAGTAGGCGGAATTCAATACATGTGGGGCCCTATCGGCGTAGGAGTAAAGGTATGGGTATGAGAGGCATTTTTTATTCTGCCATAGCAATGATGCTGATAGTTCCTATTGTCCTTTATATAATTTTTTATATGGACGTCACAGAAACCCAGCTTGAAGAGGTTTCTACAAAAATAAAGGGTGATACCCTTTCAGGGTATGCTAAATCAATAGATCAGGACCTGCCAAGAATACTTGAAATCTCATCCAGAAGAGCCATAAGCACTGCCATAAGTTATATTGACGCAAATGGCGAGGCCTTAGACAAAGCAGATGAAAGGCTAATAGAAATGATGATGAACGGCACTATATATGGAAGTAGTTTTGGCCTTCTTGGCTCTGGCCTAGTAAAAGAATGGGTTGAAGCAATAAAAGCCAAAGGCCGTTCCTATGGGCTTGAAACAAACATAACTGTACTGGATCTTGATATAAAACCGTATGATTCTTTTAATGTTTTATTATCAGCCTCTATATTAATTAATATAACCGATGGTAAAAAGATGGAGATATACAGAATATACAATGAAGATATAATAATATCTATTGAAGGGTTTGAAGATCCTCTCTATGGATTGGAAACAAAAGGCCTTATCAAAAGAATGTTTGTGAAGTCAGCTATCCATGACTTGAGCAGCCTTGACCTAGCAGAAGAAAATGGGCTCTATACAAACTCCACTGATGGTGCCTCCTTCCTTGACAGGCTGGAAGGCAATCTGGAAACATCTCCCAAGTACAACAGTATGACAACTAAACAGATAGGTCTGGAAACCATTGTAAATCTTCCTGACCTTTCAACCTATGGCCTGCCTATAAAGTCTGATCAAAGCAATATTGATTATCTGTACTTTAGTTCAGCCAGCCATATCGGCTATCCTGTGAACAACTCAGCAAAAAGCTGGCTAAAGCTGGATAAAGGACATGCAACCATATACGGTGTCCAGCTAATAGAATAAAAATTATTAATATAGCGCAAAAAGAAATAATTATAGTGAGCATATGCTATTCTCAAAGGACGAGGAAATAGAGAAATTAGAGCAAAGGCTCGACAGGCTTGAAAGAAAGGTGGATGCCAAATTCAGGCAGATAGAAGCCTCATTCAAGCTTTTTAGAGACATTGTTCTGAAGTTACAGTCTGAAAAAGAAGAGCTAAAAAGTGATTCAAAAAAAGAGGCGCTGAAAAATATTAAAATAAGTGATTCAAACCTTTACGCGCTTGTTAAACCTGTAAAGAACGAGATCAGAGAAAATACTGAACTCATCAGGAAAATCGCAAAGGGCATAGAAAACAAAGGTAGATAATATGGACGATAATAATATCATAACAACGCCGCTTGACAAGCTCCTTGACATGGTCATAAAAAAAGGCAGGATATCAATAAAAGATGCTGCTAATTTATTCGGCGTTAGTAGAGATCAGATAAATGGATGGGCAAAGATACTTGAAGAACATAACTTAATAGAGATAAATTATCCTCCTATAGGGGAGCCTGAACTAAGAATTAAGCCTTTAGTGAAAGAAAGGGGCACGAAAAAAATAAAGGAAGAACCCATTGAAAAGGGAGCAGAAGAAAATAAATCAGATGTAAGAAAATTAACAGATAGGAGTAAGGCAAATAAACCCCCAAAAATTCTTTTTATTGCTATAATTGTTGTATGTCTAATTATTATGTTATATGTGTTAATATCACAATAATTTATTAGTAGGTAGATAAAATGAGCAAGGTAATAGAAAGCTATAATGTTGTCGCAGAGGAAATAAGCGTTAATGTAAAAATTGTTGAGGGTGAGGATTTTGTAAGGCTCTATAAGATATTCATACCAGAGGTTAGCCCTGCTACCTTAGCCCTGATGGACTCAATAAAAGAAGAGCTGCTAAAAGAAAGTAAAATAGGAGCCGAGGAAATTTTCGATACTGCTGTAATAAAGAAATTAGAACTGGAATTCAGGAAAAGAGCAGAGGAAATAATAAAAAAAAGAGTCCCTGACATTGGAACTGAAACAAAGGGCTTTCTCATAGGCTCCCTTCTGCATGAGATGCTTGGCTTAGGAAAGCTGGAGATCCTGCTTGCTGATGGTAATCTCGAGGAGGTGGTTGTGAATTCATCCAAAGAGAACATGTGGGTATTTCACAAGCACTATGGCTGGCTGAAAACAAACCTTAAGCTGAATTCAGAAGCCCAGATTCAAAATTATGCCTCTATTATTGGAAGGAGAACAGGAAGGCAGATAACAACCCTGGAACCGCTATTAGATGCACATCTTATATCAGGTGACAGGGCCAACGCAACTCTATTCCCTATATCTACCAAGGGCAATACCCTTACTATAAGAAAATTCGCTAGAAAGCCATGGACCATTGTTGATTTTATAGCTAATGCCACTATAAGCTCTGAAGTATCAGCCTTCATGTGGCTCTGTATGGAATATGAGCTTAACATGATAATCGCTGGCGGAACCTCCAGCGGAAAAACCTCGCTTATGAACTCAATAATGCCCTTCATACAGCCGAATCATAGAATAATATCCATAGAGGATACAAGGGAGTTACAGCTGCCTGATTTTCTCCATTGGGTACCGCTTACAACCAGACAGCCAAACCCAGAAGGCAAGGGTGAAGTATCTATGCTTGATCTTTTAATCAATTCCCTGAGAATGAGACCTGACAGGATCGTTGTCGGCGAGATCAGAAGAGGAGATCAAGCAGAGGTCCTGTTCGAGGCCATGCATACCGGCCACTCTGTATATGCAACCCTGCATGCTGATACAGTTGACCAGGTTATAAGAAGGATGACCAACCCGCCAATAAATGTTCCTCCTGTAATGTTAGAATCGCTCAACCTGATTGCCGTGCAGTACAGAGACAGGAGAAAAGGCATAAGAAGAACCTATCAGGTAGCTGAATTGATACCAACAGGCGAAACCGGCGAAAAGATCGTGCTTAAGCCAAATATACTATACAGGTGCAAGCCCACAGGTGAGATAGTAGCACATGATGAATGCGTGAGGATATTCGATATACTAAATATGCACACAGGGATGAGCAGAAAGGAACTGACCAAGGACATGGCATGCAGGATGGAGATACTGAATTGGCTGGTAGAAAATAAAGTAACAGAGTTAAATGACGTTGGAAAAATAATAGCAGAATATTATAATGATTCGTCAAAAGTACTTGATGCTGCAGTTGGCAAGAAAAATCCAAGCGTTATTCTGAAATTGTGATTACAATGAAAATACCCTTTTGTCCGCTGCCTATAGAAAGGGCAAAGGTTGTGGCAAAAAAACTATATGGTCTTACAGGCTTTTTGAACAAAACATCCCCTGGCTTAGAAACTTTATTAGAACAGGCAGGCCTTGATATAGACAAGAGGGATTATCTGGGCATAGCGATGTTTTCTGCAATATTTGTTTCTAGTATATTGTTTCTGCTGTTATCCATAATAACCATAACTCTTATTGATATTTTCAAAGGGTTTATAATAAGTCTTTCAATCTCAGCTGTGATATTTTTTGTTATTATACTATATTTGAAAAAATACCCAAAGCTCTTGCTCAGAAAAAGGGTTGCTAACATTGAAAGGAACCTGCTTTATGCAATAAGGCATATCTATGTCCAAGTAAGGGCTGGTGTACCGCTTTTTGAGACCTTTGTATCCGTATCCAATGGATCATATGGATCTATAAGCGATGAATTCGGTTATTTAGTAAAAGAGATAAACGCAGGTAAACCTATTGAAAAGGCGCTTGAAGAAATGACTCTAAAGAACCCTTCTGTCTATTTCAGGAGAATAATATGGCAGCTATCTAACGGCGTAAAAGCAGGCGCTGATGTAAGCGTTGTAATTAAAAGCGTAATAGACAACATATCAGCTGAACAGAGAATAGCCATAAGAAAATACGGAAGCAAACTCAATCCACTGACCCTGGTTTATATGATGGTAGCTGTAATACTGCCTGCCATGGGCATTACCTTTATGATAGTGCTCTCAACCTTTTCAGGTCTTTCCATATCAGAAACCATGTTCTGGATGATACTTGCCTTTCTGGTGCTGTTTCAGTTCATGTTCCTTGGTATAATCAAATCAAAGAGACCAAATCTCCTGTAGGTGATAAGATGTACGAATATGTGTCAAAAATACTGCCCAGTGGCATCAGGCACAGCTACAAAAGCCTTATGAGATATTGTGAAATAAAGACAGATCATGACAAGCTTATAGGCTTCGTCCTGCTCTTCGGTTTAGAGCTTGCCTTTGGTGCAGCAGTATGTATATTTGCCTTTTTTGCCATGTCAATTATTATATTTGGCCTCTTGTTTCTTGTTGCCTTCTTAGGCTTATATCTGCTTTTTGAGCTTGTTTTTTATGCGTGGCTGCTTCTTTCAGCAGATTCTAAAGCCAAATTTGTAGAAAAGGTCCTGCCTGATGCTCTCCAATTGATGGCAATGAACCTCAAAGCAGGCATGACAACTGACAAGGCACTGCTCATAGCAGCAAGACCTGAATTCGGTCCCTTGGAAAAAGAACTCAACAAAGCTGGAAAACAGATTCTTGCTGGCAAGAGAATAACTGAAGCCTTATTGGAAATGTCTGGCAGAATAAGATCACCAATCCTTGAGAGAACCATAAGGCTTATAGTAGAGGGTATAAAATCAGGCGGCGAATTATCTGATCTTCTTCAGCAAACAGCAGAGGATTTACAGAACTCAGAAGTAGTGAAGGATGAGATACAAAGCAATGTAATGATGTATGCCATATTCATATTCTTCGCAGCAGGCATAGGTGCTCCCTTGCTCTATGGTATATCCACGTATTTAGTTGGCGTGCTCAGCACTCAGTTTGCCCAGTTAGAGGCAACACCCGAAGCCATGGTTGGCAGCATAAACATTATGAAAGGAGGGCATATTAACATAAGCCAAAGCTTTCTGCTTCTATTCCCTATAGTCTCATTAATAGTAACATCTGTATTCGGCAGCCTGATAATTGGCATAGTAAAGGGCGGTACTGAAAAAGATGGCATAAAAGTCATACCCATGCTTCTTGTAGTATCCTTAACTATATTCTTCCTTGTCAGGCTGATGGTAGCTGGCATATTTGCAGGCATGGGCTGATTCCTATTAAATCGCTCCTTTGCTGCTTATAATCTTAGCACGTATCCTAACGCTTAAATACTACGTATGACAAATAAGATAAGGAGGGAACTAAAGATGAAAAAATGTAAAAAAGGACAAGGAGCATTAGAATACCTGATGACTTATGGCTGGGCACTGCTCATAATAGTTGTAGTAGGTGCAGCCTTGTATGCATTGGGTGTATTGAATCCTTCAACCTATACCAAGTCAACATGTGCAGGTTTCAGTTACTTCAGCTTCGTAGACCAGCAACTGAAAGCAGATGGAAGTTATAGCGTAGTGCTATACGATGGTAACCAAGATGTAACTGTAGTAAGCGTGAAAGTAGGTCTTGATACAAACACATCAGCCATGACAGGAGATAACACACCAGCTGCAACACAGAAATTCACATTAACAAGCGCTGCTGGTCAGTATTCGGAACTCAACCCTGATAAGGCTGAAGGTGATGCATACAACTATGACGTAATAATTACCTATAACACATTAGACCTAACAGGAAAAACAGACATAGCAACCTGTACAGGAACAGTTCAAGTATAATTTTTTATTTTAATTAATTCTTTTCGTTTTTATTAGTTTAGCAAATTCTTTAGGTAAGAATTCAAAAACCATTAAAGTAAGAGTGAAAAGGGTGAGAAATAGTAGTTGTGGAGGGAACGCTCCTAACTTACTACCACACCCCTTCCAAAAATAATTAAATAACAAAGGCTTTTAAACCTTCGTTTACCAGACAGCTGAAAAGACCTCTTCTGTTGGATAGATAATAATGCCCTCAGACCTTCTTATCTCTATTGGGTGAATTTTCGTCGAATGCTTGGTTGTCCTCATCTTCCTGATAGTCATGGCCCTGATAAAGGCGCTGCCCTTTTTAGCATAATAAAGGATGATAACAGCATCAGCGATATACTCCTCTATGCCAAAAGGTGATAGCTCAACCACACCCTCGCCTATCTCAGATATAGCTATGCACGTACAGTTCAGCTTCTTCAATAACTGGGCTATTTCAAGCAGTGATTTTCTTATCTTGAACTTCTTCTCAAAGTACATGCCTATAATAGATATGCTGTCTATAACCAGGCGCTTTGCCTTGACCTTGTCTATTGCATCCTCTATTGCAGTCATCAACGCATCAAAATTATAAAGTTCTGGTTGAACTATGAGCAGCTTGCCTTCTTCTACCAGCTTGTCAACAGGCCAGCCAAAGAACCTCATCTGACTCATAGTCTCTTCCAAGCTCTCTTGTAGAGATATGTAAACACCAGGCTCATCATGAATAGCACCTTCAACAAGAAATTCCATTGCAAATATGCTTTTACCAGTTCCTGTAGTGCCTGTAAGAAGTATAAGGCTTTTTTCAGGAACACCGCCTTCTATAAGCTCGTCCAGACCCTTTACGCCTGTTTTAATTCTTTTTATCTTATGATCTGCTTCTTCTGATTCGTATTGGAAAACTCCCAGCTTTTTTTCAGGCTCAGTTTTATATCTCTCAAGAAGCTCGTTAGCCTCCTTGGTTATGCTCTCTATCCTCTTATGGTGCTCCTCTAGCTCATCGTGTACCTCTTTCTTTTTTTCGCCTGAATCAGCCTGCATAGTAAATTAGTGTAATGCCTATAATAAAAAGATTTTTTTTGTTTTTATTTTGAAGTTCTATGTTTTAAGTTCAGGCCTTCGAAAGAAATTCAAAAAGATGATTTCATTTTCGAAACATCTTAATGCTAAGATATTCATATCAAGTTTCGAATTGAGATGCTTATAGATACTATGGGCTTTAGCCCATAGTTGCATTTGGCATCTCATGCTACCTATTAAAAACCTTGAAAGCCGCTATTCCAAGAAGTATAACAGCTGTCTCGAATAGAAGTAGCTGAAAATCAATGTATCCGATATAAAACAGCATACCTAAAGAAGATACAACACCTAGGAAAGCTAACACAGGAAACCTTCCTATATTAATAGGTACTTTGAAAGGTCTCTTCATATTCGGTTTTTTGTATCTAAGAAATATTAGGGAAAGGTTCACGAATATAAATGAAACAAAAACCCCTACATTGGTAAGCATTGCAACTGTTTCTATTCCGCCTATCAGCAATGAACCCAATGCCAAGAACATTATTAGAAATACAGATATATACGGCGTACTCTTATCCCCTATCCTTGCAAATATACTTGGAAACGAATGCTCCCGTGAAATGCCGCAGAACATTCTTGACATAACTATCAGTAATATGAGAACCGTATTTGCTGTCGCAAATAATGCTATGAAAGACATTAGGAACGATGCACGAGGCACAGCCTTTTCCACAACATGTGTCAAAGGTGCATCAGAACTCGACAGCTCTTCTGGAGTTAGCACAGAAAGCGAAACAAAGGCAACAAGGATGTAAAGTATAGTTGATATTGTAAGTGCTAGCAGCAGTGCCTTTGGCACAGTTTTCTTTGCATTCTTGGTCTCCTCTGACATGATTACAATATCCTCAAACCCAAGATAAGCAAAGAATATTAATGCAGCTGCTGTAAATATGCCAGTTAATCCTGCTGCTGGCATTGAAAAATAATTTCCAATGTCAAATCCGTCTATTGAGAAAATAAATATAGCACCTATCAGGATGACAAGAAGCAGGCCTGACATTTCTATAACAGTAGAAATACAATTGAATCTTGAAGATATCTTTATTCCAACGTAATTTAAAACAGACAAAGCGATAATCAGCACAGCAGCTATGATAATAGGTTCTCCGCCAAACAATGAAACAAAATACCCGGCAAACCCAAGCGAAACTGTAGCTGCGCTTATTATACCAGAAACAATCAGGACCCAGCTTATTATAAAGGATAGCGCCCTGTGATGAAATGCCCTCTCAGTATAAACATAAGTTGACGCCTCCTTTGGATAAATAGAAGAAAGCTCAGCAAAACTCAGCCCTGTAAAAGAAGCGATTACAGCAGCAATAATAAAGGATAGCCATACACCATAACCAGCAATGCCTGCACCAGCACCTATGAGAACATATATACCTGCACCAAGAATTGCCCCAATGCCATACAGAGTTAGTTCCAGCAGTCCAAGATCTCTCTTTAGCTTGAAGTGCTTTATCTTATGCTTCATGAAAATATTATTTTTTCTTCCTAGTATATAAGCTTAGAAAATATGCTGTGTATGTCAGCATTATTCTTTTAAAGTTAGCATTCAAATGAATGATAGGATTTTCATTTAATATATTTTAATAAAGGAAGAAAACAAACCGACGCCGAAGGCGTCTTTGCGGTGATTGTCTAATGAAACCCTACTGTGAGATTATTGTCAAAGTTGTTCTTCCTGGTCTGCGCTCCGCGATTGCAAATGAGCTTGCGGAAAATTACAAATTAAATCAGTCGGAAATAGCCAGGCTTCTTGGCGTTTCCCAACCATCTATTTCCCAGTACCTGAGAAAGATCAGGGGCAGTGAAAAAGCAATACTGGAAAATAAGATTGTCGGTGATGAAGTGAAAAAATTATGCCAGAAAATTCATGATGAAAAAATCTCAGCCACACAGCTAATTGCCGAATTCTGCAATATATGCAAGGTCATAACAGGCAGTTCGCTTATCTGCCCTCTGCATAAAAGCATATATAAGCTGGATGAATGCAAGATGTGCATTAAGTAGAGCGGATAAATAAATTATAATCATGTTCTGCTTCTTTTGATCCTTATCAAAACATAGTTTATTATTCCGCCTATATTCGGAAGTATAAGCATTCTTAGCAGTTCAAGAAATGCCCAAGCACTAAACGCTACTGTAACAGGCAAAAACTTGATTAAAGCCTGCATAAGCAGTGAATTAGAAATGAAATCAGATGTTTTTTGTTTTACCTGTTCCTTTAAAGTCTCTCTATATGACTCAGGTATATCTCCAGCATTTGAGAGCTCGGACATTGTTATCTCTTCCATTGCAGCTGAAAAATCTGTTTTCATTGAGCTCTGGTAATAGCCTGTATTAATAGAGATGGCTAAAAAAATTCCCAAGCTAATCATTATATTGAATATAATTAAGGCAGTGCTTATCGAATGCGATCCGCTCCTGAACAAGATCCACCGTTTCAGTTCCTTGCCATAGGTATTGGTCAGAGGTACTATGAGCATACAAGAAATTATAAGCCCTAGTGACATAAAAATAGATGTGATGGAAAAACCAAAAATTACAAGCATAAATAGTGCCGATATCAAGGATGTGATTAAACCCACGGTCCTGTTATTTTCAAGAAAGCCATATGAACTCAGGACTGCAAACCCAGCAACCAGTAATACAAGAACAATTAATATGCGCATAAATGATGAAACAACCACTAATAAGGCAGCTTCCATTGTCATCTTAGAAGCCCCTATCATCATAAATTTAATAAGATAGTTCTGAAAATTAACAATATAATCCAAACTTATGCCTGTATATTTTGTAGAAAGAACAAACAAAAAGAAACAGATCACAGATCCGGTTATTGTTATTATTTCCTTCTTTTTTATATTATCTTTTAAATTCATATCTTAACTTCTCTTTTTTTTCCTTTTTCTCATCTTTCTTTAGCTTTAGGATATTTTTCTTAATGTCAGATAATCTTTCTGACATATTCTTGGGTTTTATTCCATGTTCATACGGCTTGATTTTTGTCTTGCGGGCAGGCATGAAACCAGGCCTGTATTTTTCAGGCCAGAACAAATACGCAAGAATCCCTCCTACAATTATCAAAATTATGACTATGGTTATTATTATAAATGTGTTATCGCCACCCAATTTTTCTATACCAGCCTCATCTATCTTTAGTCTGATGTCATTTATTAGATTGCTTGTTTCCTGAAGAAGCTGGCTTGCAGTAAAGTAATCATTGCTCTGAAGGCTGATGTTAGTCTGGTTTAACTTATTCATTGCGCTTTTGAATAATTCTCTTATTTCAGTTGTGTTGATTCCCTTCTGCTCCAGTAGCGTTATATTATATTCTAAGCCGCTAAGAAGCGAAAGATACTCTGCATAAAGAGGCTTTATCTCCTTTTCAACAGTCTCTGCGCTTGGCATAACCTTCAACTTAAATAAACTAGTTGCAGCTGTTGAATCAGAAGCAGTTATAATGGCAGTAATGTCATAAGCTTTTACAGTAGCATTGGCAGGAATCGAGAAATTTATGATATATGTAACAGATTCATTAACTGCAATGCTTGTAAACTCTGTTTTGGTTATGTCATACCACTCCGGAATTCCGGTTAATGTTATTTTAATAGTATATAGCTTAACCTCACCATTATTTTTTACTGTTATCATCTTTATTACAGATTCGCCCTGCGTAATAGAAAAATCATCAATAGAAAATGTTACTGTCAGAGATGACCTCTGAGCAAGCGTTGTTGTGGTGCTTTCACTGCCGCCACCAGGAAGCGTTGTGGTAGTCACATTTCCAGAAAGGCATTCACCAGCAACGCAGGTCTTACCAGTTGCATTGCAGTTAGTGCTGCTCCAGCTTCCGCTTGAGCATGCTTTTGCATATGTACCGTTGCAGAATTTATAGGTATTATCATGCCACTCCGGCAGTGTATCCTGATCAGTGTCATTTGCACAAGTAGTGCCGCTAGAAGCACACCAGCCTTGATATGAGCTGTTGCTTACCAGATCCCAATCCAGAGCGCATCTATCACCTGGGGCACAGGTGCTACTAGAATTGCAGAAAGGATTATAGGAATAACCATACACCCCAACAACTCCTGTTGTTATAGTCCCTGAATCCATTGCAAATGCGAAGATCGAGAGTAATGAAACTGATATTAAAATCAAAGCTGCTAACCTAAAATTCATCATAAAAAACCTCACGCAGTCGCAGTAGATCTGAATAGAGCGCTATAGATAGTCCACCACGTGCTTGTTGTTGTTGCATAAGTACCTAAAGGTATTACCATTTTTAATATAACATTCTTTGTGCTTCCCTGTGTTCCTGTAAACGAAACACCAGTAGCTATATTGAAATCGTTGCTAACGTTGATCATATTTGAGGCACTGGTACTGTCTCTCAGTGTAGCAAGATTCGTTAAGTTTGATGTCAGCGCTATGCTATGCCCAGCTGAATCATTCCAGTTGCTCATCTTAAACTGCAGAAGCCCTGAGACGCTAGCACTAAAGTTCACTGTAAGATTGAACTCCCAGTAATCTGTCCCATTTACATAAGCTGTTGATTTTATAGCAGCAATATTAATTATGCTGATAAGCTTATCATAGGTTGTAACACTTGTATTGCTTCCGGAAACATCCGTAGCAATATTGGTCAAATTGCTTCCAGTGATTGTTGAGTTGAATGCAACCAAAGACTGGGCAGTAATGTTAGTATTTACAGTGAAGTTTATTATAATCGTCCCGTTATAGCCAGGCGTGTAATTGACAAGAATGCGATAATTACCGTATGCAACTGAAACCTCACTTGTCAGATTAGTCGTAGTCCATAAAGCAGTGCCGTTATCCCCTACATATGTAACATTCACAATGCTGTAGCCAACTGGGATTGTTATACTTATGTTGTTGAATTTATCAGAGCCTGTAGGTGTTATAGTATATCTGAAACTTTGGTTAGTAACATTTGTATCCACATAACTTGGCGATATGCTCGCAGTTGCATGGACATTCTGTATCTGCGGTAGGCCAGAATCAACATAGTTGCCTGTTATTGTTATGTTATCAGTTGTGCTTGTGTTGGATGTAAAGATACTGCCACTTGAAGTTAAATTAAGGCCAACTGTTGCTAATCTTGTTGCATTAGAACTTATGTTTAATGCTATTATGAAATAATATTGTTTATCAGCTGCTATATTGAAACTAGGGCTAAATGTGATGTTGCTTGTGTTGGTAGTAGTATTAACAGTTGAGCTGCCTAGAAGCTGCTCGCCTAAATCTATGGCTCCGTCATTGTCAGAATCATTATAGACGAAGACGCCTGAAACATTTCCAGAACTGGCTGTACCTGTTAGATTAATAAGAATGCCTGTTATATTGACCTGGCCAATTGTAGTATTCACAGTCATATTAACCATAGGTGTTACAGTTTTTGTGTTGATATAAGCTGGTGCTGATAAACTGCTCTTTGTAATATTAAGTGTGCCATCTGCAAAAACAGGGCTTACAAAAAAGGCCATAACTAAAAGAATTGCAACCAGCATGTTTCGGGTCATAGTTATAAATATAATTCAACCTAAATTTAAAGATTTTTTGCAACTTATACTGCCTTTTTCACTATAAATAAAGAAGAAAAAGCGCCCCTGGCGCGAATTTCTTGCCTTTTTCTTAAAGTTTCTTTTACGGATGCGCTTTTCTTTTTGAAAGAAAAGGGCATTTCGAACGCGCGACCCCTTGCTCTCTCGCCTGACGAAAGTCATCATTACAGCAACCGAAGTTACTGCTCTGTTCACCTCCTTGTCAGGTAGGAGGCAAGTGCTCTATCCAAACTGAGCTACAGGAGCACTGAAGTAATTATAACAGAAATAGGTTTAAAAAACAATTCAAACAAAAACCTTCAGCGCGTTTTTCACAAGCGCCTTGAGAACGTCTTTGCCAACATCGCTGTCCTTTGCTACGCGGATCTGTCCGCTCTTGCCTATGGTTGCTGACATTATATAATCTCCATCAGCATAAAGATTTGCAATCTTTCCTGAAAAGTGTTTTAAAAATACAAAAACAAGGTAAGCCCCTGTTTCTTCCTTCTCGAAATTTATCTCCTTGCCTAGTGTAGAGACTTTAGGCATAACCTCGATGCTTATGCCTAAGCGTTCCTCCAATTGTTTTATGGTCTTGCCCTTTGTTCCAATAATCCTTGGTATAACGTCATTCTCAACCCTTATTACTGCCTTGTTGTCATTCATTATCTCAACATCTGCAGAATCATCAAACTTCCTTATTACAGACAGCATCTGCTGCCTTGCAAGCCGATTAACCGCTGATTCCTTTGCAGCTTTTACAGGAATTATGAAGTTCTCTTCGCCATAGGTGTAGATTTCATATTTTAATTCGTTCGTTTCGAAGTCTCTGACCTCAACAACCGGCCTTGCTAAATCTGCCTCAGTCATACCTGTCGGCGTTCTTACAATAAGTGATAAGCAGTAAACTGCCTCAATCTTACCAGCCTTAATATATATTATAGTATCAATGACATGCGGTATCATGCCAAGCTCTATCCTGCCCATGAAACGCTGCACAGCATCCACAGGGTTTGTGGCATGCACAACACCAACCATACCAATGCCAGCTAATCGCATGTCAGCAAATATCTCAAAATCCTGTGTTTTTCTTACCTCATCAAATATAGTATAATCCGGCCTTACAAGCAATAGCATATCTGCTGTATCTTCAAATGACTTGCCAAGCTTTGTGTATTGCGTGATTTCTGGACCAACCTGCAAATCCCTCGGTGATTCCATGGTCTTGACAATAGCCTTTTTTTCCTTCTCATAAAATTCAGCAAGGCTTGCTGCAAAAGTTGACTTGCCTGAACCAGGAGGGCCTGCTATGAGAATTCCTTCAGCCCTGCTAAACAATCTCTGCTTGAGCTTTTCAGAAAGCTTGTAATCATCCAGAGTTAATTTGACTATAGGCCTTACTACTGTTATTTCAATGCCATCAGAAAAAGGCGGCCTTGCTATTGCTATGCGCATATTGCCAAGCTGGACAACAGAAGCCTTGTGCCCGCCTATCTCAATAAAGCTGTCATCTTCATATCTTACAGCATCCATTATCTCTTTTATCATCTCTTCAAGCTGCTCTGCACTGATCTTGTCGCCAGCTCTTACAAGCTTGAAATCGCCTGGCTTGCCTTTTTTTATACGCGGTAATGTGCCTTCTTTTAAGTGCAGGCTCATGGTATCTTCTGTCATAAAGCCTTCTATCTTTAGCTTGGTCTTCTTTTCATAAGGCTTGTAATACTTCACCTTAACGCCGTCTGCCTCTGCAGCAGTTGACTGCACAAAGTCAGATGTATATAATGTTGCGTCATCATTCTTAGCTACGTCCAGAATAAGCGCATCTATTCTGCCATACTTGGCCAGCTGTATCTCTTCATACGTCTGCTTTCTTCCAGTTCTTGTAATTACTAGCTTATGCTCTTTCTCAAACTCCCTTATTCTCTTTATTTCCTCCAAACCCTTGAAGCCTATTTCTCTGCCGCGGGAAGCCTGGGCCCTTAATTCTTCTACAACAAATTCAGGGATTATGATCTCTGTTTCTTTTAATTCGCCTTTCTTTATCATGTCACTTAAAATACCTGATATTAATATGCTGGTATCAGGAACTATCTTTTTGCGTTTTTCTGCCATTCTTATCATCTGCTAAAATACTCTAATCTATTGTTTCAAAATCCTTTTAACCCTATCCCGTCTGCAGAGTAAAAAACTTCTTAAGCCAGAAATGCCATAAATATATTCTATGCCGGATATCATCAATAATGCTTCTGCACCAAGTTGCTCTAAAGACGATGAAGAATCACCTGAGAAAAAGGGCTTTTGCGCAGTTCTTGTAAATGGAAGCGTACAGTGTAATGAGTCAGACAACCTAGATGACCTGTGCCCGCTTCTTGAAAAAGCATCCATTGCATGGATTGATTACGTTGTTGATGATTTTGAAAATGATGCTGTTAGATTGGCAGTAGCGCTTGGTTTCAGCGAGCATCTTACCAAAAGATTCCTTAGTAAAACCAGTGGCCATTACGAGGATTTTGTGAATGAACTAGGCATTTTGATACCAGCAATACGCGTTGAAGGCTTTGATGTCATGCTTAACCCGCTTCTCATCCTTATGCGGGAAAATGTGCTTGTTACCCTGCACACTAGCGAAACCACACGCTTTTTCCGGGTAAGAAGATATGCTGAAACCCTTATCAAAAAGCTTCCTGAAAGGATGCTACAAACCGACAAAATGACCTTGCTTTTAATCCGTCTGATTGATGAGAATAATGGAAGGAATTTCGATCACTTACGGGACATTGAAGAACAGGGAGATGAGTTGAGCAGAATACTCTCTGACACGAAAACACCAAGAGATATAATAGGAAAGGATATTTACAAAATGAAGCATGCCCTTATCGAGTACCTGAGTGGATTATGGTCAACTGTTGATGCCCTGAACTCAGTTCATCATGGTGATGCTGACCTTCTTACAGATGACCCTAAAATCCTTGATAGAATGAGTGGTCTCGTTGATGACGTGCATTCTCAAATAGGCTTGGCAGAGCACCTTAGCGAGGTGCTTGCAAGCGGGCTTGAGGTGCTTCAGTCAATATATAACAACCAGCTCCAGATCCTTAACAACCGGCTTGCCATGCTTGTTGGTTATCTGACTATCATAGGCACTGCACTGCTTGTCCCAAATACTATTGCCACAGTTACAAGCAACTCGATGTTCGAATTTGCTCCAAGCGACATACCGTGGTACATTGGCATGATAATTGGCTCTACAATATTAGCAACAGTAGTCGCATGGTGGGTACTCAAGAAGATAAATATGCTCCCCAAAAGCCCTGAATAAATTGTAATATTTTTTTAAAAACTTAATGTCACTTCTTTTGCAGATATAAATACATTTCTCTCTTAAATGGAATATTTTTCAACTAGCAAAAACTTTTTATATATTTCGGACAAGTTGAAATTATGCAATCCATAAGATGCTTTGAGTGTGGATCCATTAACATAGGCTACGATGCCACGCAAGACAGCAAATATTGCAAACAGTGCGGCGTCATGATAGATGAATCCAAAATTTAAGGCATGGCTGAAAGAATTCTAGATTTTTATACACATTGTTCTGCATTACTATTATCCAAACTTATTTCCTTAACTATCTCATAAATCACAATCTTTTTCTCTTCGCCTGTTTTCATATCCCTTAGCGTAACCTTGCCTTCCTTCATATCCTTTGGTCCTATTATAACAGCGTATGGTATATCCCTGCTGTTCGCATATTTTAACTGGTTTGAAAGGCTTCTTTCAACAAGCGCAAGCTCAGCAGCAATATCAGCATCTCTAAGTTCCTTGCATACCATATTGGCAGTGGGCTTTGCCTCATTGCACAATGCTATAACATATACTGTCTTTTTTTCCGGCAGTTTGAATAGCTTCTTTTCCTCAAGCACTTCCATTAGGCGGTCTACACCAATGCCAAAACCTGTAGCAGGTGTATCATTGCCACCGTACTTCTTTATGAGATTGTCGTATCTTCCGCCTGCTGCTACTGCACCCAGACCCTCAGCTCCTTTGATAACTACCTCAAATATAAAACCTGTATAATAATCAAGGCCCCTTGCTATAGAAAGATCGATTTTAACAAACTTCCTGTATTTTTCATCCAGCAGCTTTATGATTTCATCTAGTTCAGTTGTATAGATTTTCTTCTTCATTCTGATAAAATCAAAAAGCCCTGTTATCTGGTCAGGGCTTAATTCCTTTTGTAATTCTTCTTTTATTACATCCTCTCCTTTTTTCTCAAGCTTATCAAGCATGCGGAAAACTGCCTCAGTTTTCTTTATGCCTAACTCAGAAGCAATTGAATCAAGTATATTTCTGCTATTTATCCTGACAACAAAATCCTTTAGTCCAAAAGAAAGCAGGCAATCTATTATTACCTGCAAAAGCTCAGCATCTGCACCTGCGCCAGGCGCGCCAATAAGCTCAATGCCTGCCTGCGAAAACTCCCTCCAGCGCCCCTTGGTTATATCATCATACCGCCAGAGCTTGCCTATGCAAAACCACCTTATCGGTTTTGGAAGTGTAGTAGTGCCAACTATCCTGGCAATAGGTACCGTAAAATCAAACCGCAGACCAAGCTCCCTGCCACTCTTGTCACTAAAGCGGTATATGTCCTTTACTGCCTCCTCACCAAGCGAGCCTTTGCATGTTAGCAGTTCTAATGACTCGAATGCAGGTGTTTCTATTTCCTCGTAGCCGTAAAGCTCAAAAACCTTCCTGACCCTATCAAAAACCCATTTCCTTTTTTCCATGTCATTTGGCAGGAAGTCTCTTGTTCCCTTAGGCGGCTGAAGTTTCATAGCCATCACTATAATCTTTATTATTTCTGTGTTTTAAACATCTTACTATCTAACAAATTGTTTTACTTCATTTCTTACAACTGCAGAAGCGTTATAAGCTTCTATTAGATTTTCAGAAGTAAATGGATACTTTTCTCTTGGAATCAAAATATTTATTGCGGTATATTTTTTACCATTTGAGACAGTTGGCTCATCAGAGTACATCCCTTCGGAAATTAAGTACGCTATAACTCTTTCAAGCTGTTCATTGGGAACATTGAATTTTACATCAAAATATTTCTTTCCGATTACTGCCCCTTTCAACTGTAAAAAAATCTGATTTGCCTTTTTTTCTTTCCAACCAGTACAGCTTGGCCCAGCATAGAGACCTGCGCTAGATTCCATGATTTTTTCCAATTCCCTTAAGTTATATTCAGCCAAGGTTGTGCCAGTCTGGGAATTATCCACGACTATATCTGCACCTTTGGCTATATATCCCTCTGTAACCCCATCTGAATTTATAATTTGGACGAGCTCGTTTTCTCCATTGACCAACCCCCTTATTTGAACTAAAGGTCTTTTATTACCAAAGATTTTTTGATATCCCTCGTTTTGCATAACACGTTGTCTTGCAAGATTAACATATTCAGTAAAACATAGTATTGGCTTTTCTCTTCCTTTTTGTGCCAGGAAAAAATCAGAGAGTGATTCATACGGATCATCCTTACGAACAGCAAATACTAGACTGACTTCTCCATATTCTAGGTCTCCGATTCTCCTGACATTAGCTTTCCCGCTAACATTTTCTTCTCTAACCCAATCTTCTCCAATAATAGCAATGTCTAATAGCTCTCGGCTTACTTCAACAGGAGCACTTTGTGGCCTTGAAAGAAAGGCTATTATTTCAGGATCATTTGCTATGGCTAATCTTTTATCTGATTCCTTATCTGGTTCATAGCCCTGAATGTCATAACCTGCATCAAGAAAGATCTGTTGGGTATTTCCCCTGTCTTTTTTATTAAGGCTCCCTTTTGGAAGTCCTAATCTTATTCTATTCATATTAGAAATCTCACCTTTCATTCCTTATCACCTCAGGGCTGCAACCGGGATTCGAACCCGGTCCTAAAGCTTCACAGACCTTTGTTCTACCAATTGAACTATCGCAGCCATTTTTCCTTAGTTTAACAGAACTGTCAGTAATAGAAAGAAGTAAGTCTAAAAAGTCTCCAGAATTAAGTGCTAGTGTCTTCCTGACATCAGCAGGTATGAATATGCGACCGCGATCATCAATCTTCGCAAGAAATTTTACAGGGTAAGAACTAGATAGATCTATTATTCGCTTGTCTCTGTTTTTAGAGATGAACTAAATCCCCTATGGGGGCTATCGCCTCTCATCCTTAACACCGTTGCTGCAAAATATACCTAAACTTATATTTAAAGGTTTTGTGGGATGTGGCTTTGTTGAAATATTCAAGCTAGCAATGCCTCTTTATTCATGTCTAGCACCAGTGCAAATTCCTTTATTTATACTTAATGCCAAATATTAGACCATGAGGTTTCGCAGATGAAGTTATTCTCTGAACTTAATGTTGACAAACGGATAATAAAGGCATTAGAGGAAATGGGCTTTATTGAGATGACAGAAGTGCAGGCTAGGGTCATTCCGTCTGTGCTTGAGGGCAAGGACGTTATTGCCCAGTCAATAACAGGCAGCGGCAAAACCGCAGCTTTTGGTGTGCCTATTTCTGAGAAAGTAGAGCATGGCAAAGGCATCCAGGCAGTAATAATAGGGCCTACAAGAGAGCTCATTAACCAAGTAGGCGTAGAGATGCAGAAATTCAGCAGGCATAAATATCTTAGCATAGCCCTTGTATTCGGCGGAGTTCCCATCGAGCCGCAGATGTATAAGATACGGAGTGCGGAAATAGTTGTAGGCACACCTGGCAGAATGCTCGACCATATGCAGCGGGGGACCTTGCGCCTGGATAAAATAAAGATACTTGTGCTTGATGAAGCTGACCGCATGCTTGACATGGGTTTCATTGATGACATAAAAAAGATATTATCGCACACACCTACAAACAGGCAGACCATGCTTTTCTCTGCAACCATGCCTGACGAGATTGTCGAAATTGCAAAAAGATTCATGAAAAATCCTGTAAAAATAACAGGTGAGAAGGAGATAAGCCATCATTTGCTGAAGCATTATTATTATGATATAACCCAGGAGGAAAAGCTCTCGCTTCTCGAATACATAATAAAAAAGGAGAATCCTAATCTTGCATTAGTATTCTGCGCAACCCGCGGCATAACTGATTTTGTTGCAACTGAGCTTGAGCGCGCAGGAGTAGAGGCAAAGCCAATACACGGCGGCATGGAGCAAGGCAAGAGAATGAACATACTTGAAGGCTTTCATCGCGGCAGGCCGCATATCCTTGTAGCCACAGACGTGGCTGCCCGCGGCTTGGACATAAAGAACGTATCTCACGTATTCAATTACGATATACCAAAAACAGTAGAAGACTATACGCACAGAATAGGAAGAACAGCCCGCTTCGGCAAAACAGGAAAGGCCATATCACTGCTCAGCAAACATGACCATGAATTCTTCAGGAAAATCGTTCGATATATAGATGTAGAAAAATCCGCAATGCCGCAGGACTTCAAGCCGCGACAGATATTCTTCAGGCGTGAGCGCAGCTTTGGTAATCGCTTTGGCGGCAGAAGAAGTTTCAGTGGCGGTAGCCGTTTTGGCAGCAAACCTGGAGGCAGGCGCTTTGGCAACAGAAGGCGATAATTAATTTTCCCTAAGCTTCCTGCTCAGTTCTGTACTGTCTATGGCTATCTTGTCCAGATTTCTTTTCATGTCCTTGTTGAAATATTCCCTAAGTATCTGTAAATGCGTGAGAAGAGCCTCGGGATTTCCGTTACGAATTCCGCCCTGTACAATCTGGTTTATTACTGACACTGACATTCCATAGCAATAGTCCTGCCACTTTGTTTCAGGATTGTCTATTGCATTGTCTGCAAACCTTTTCAGATCGCCTCCGAAAACAGCATACCTCAGGATACGCCCCATTGCATAATGAGGGCTTTCAAATTCTATGAAATCAGCAGGCCTTTTGTTCCTTCTTTTGTCAACTTCACCCCATACAAAAATGCTTATATGTGAATTGGTTGTATCATCAAGGTTTTTGCCATATACAGAAGCAAGCCTGTCCCTGGCATCCTTTATTTCATTCAGACCATAATGCTCTTTGGTCTCCTCTGCCATTTTATAGAGCTTTTTTCTTTCACCTATTATTGCAAGTCTTTGCATTTCAGACAAAATATCAGCATATTCCTTCACATAGGAAGAAACAAACCTGTTCCAGAGCATTGTAACAACATATACATCAAGATTAAGTGCAAGGGGTCTTCTTCCAAAAAGGGACTTCATATCATCCAGAGGGTTTGCATAGGTTTCACTTCTATCAGGATCTGTGCCAGCGAAACGCCAACCCCCTGACATGAATTTTGAAACGCCATGGTTTCCTCCCTGGACATCTCCCATTATCTCATCGTGTTTAGTAGGATTATCTATGTGTTTTACCTTAGCTCCCATGGGAATAAATAATCCCTTCAAAATATCCTCTGCTGTTTCTCCTAAATTATTAATTTCATAGTCCAGCACAGGCACTGTAAGTATATTCTGGTCTTTTGGGAACGTGCCACCTGGCTTGTTCTCTCCGTGCATAGGATGGAAATCTACAATCCTTGCCCCATGAGGCGCGAACTCCAACTCTGCTTCTGCAATTCTTTCCTTTGAAGAAGCAGCACTTGATATTATTGCGTGAGGAGGCAAATAATCCTTCATCTCTATCAATACATCCCTTGTTTCAGGCACAGGAGTAAGCAGCAAAACAATATCAGCATCTTTTACAAGGTCTTTATTGTTATTGCAAAGAGTAGCCTTGGTATTTCCGTAAAGGCTTTCTAATTTCCCTAAACTGCGGTCATAAACCCTTACCTCATGGCCTTGTTCAATCAGCAGCGGAGCATAAATCATGCCCATTCTGCCAGCTGCGCCAGTTATTGAAATCCTGTATTTATTCATGCGAGAACTAAATCAGAAATCTTCTTAAATCTTGGTCATCTAACAAAAACAAAGGGGTTTGATAATGGAAATCCATTGTGCACATATTCTAGTTAAAACAGAGTTAGAGGCAAAACAGCTTCTTGACCAGCTGAAACAAGGCAAAAAGTTCTCCGAGCTTGCAAAGCAGTCTTTATGCCCTTCAGGCAAAAAAGGCGGCGACCTTGGTAAGTTCAGCCGCGGCCAGATGGTAAGAGAGTTTGAAAAAGCAGCTTTCTCTCTTGAAAAAGGCCAGCTTTCAGTGCCAGTAAAAACCGAGTTCGGCTGGCATATCATCAAGAGACTGGAATAATGTAACTGTGTTATTCTTCATCAGGGAAAACAAAGCGTTTTTTGCATTTAAATTTGTTTCCATAATTAAATTATGTTGTAAGAATCAACGCGATTCTTGCCTTATAGCCAGTAGGCGAATAAGAATAAAATAAAAAGAGGTTAATTCAAATGGCATTTGGAGGAAGATTCGGTCCCAGAGAAATGCACAAAGCAGTTTGCGCAGGCTGTGGGGCAGAATGTGAGGTTCCGTTCAAGCCACAGGATGGAAGACCTGTGTATTGTCGGGAGTGCTTTGCAAAGAAAAGGAAATAATTAAATTATATTCCTTTTCTTATCATGCAGAGGGTTTATTTTTGTTTTTAATAATTAATTTTTATTCATCTAAATCATCTCAAGGATACCCACGGCTTTAGTCGTGGGAGGAATTGAGGCACGGTTTTTAATATTTTTTGCCTCAATAATATGATTGGTAAGACTGTGAGAAAATGTATTGTTTTGAATAACTTGGACTTGACATTCAAAAAATCTGATATTTTAGATAGCTTTGTTTCTGAGTATCTCAGGGTTTTAGACAACACTTCTTTACAATTGCCTAACGCCGATTCTTCTAATGAACTGCACCATCTAACATATTCAAACATACGCAAGACCTCCTTTTTGCCAAGTGACATCGTTCAAGAAGCCCGAAAGGATATTTGGAAAAGCAGAAAAGACATTTTGAATGGGCATAAATTTACAAATTGTTCTATCCGCCTTAATAAGAGATGGTTTAAATACATTCAATCTAATAGAGGCAATCCTTGTTTTAAAATTACGTATTCCCAAAAGAAAACCTTTGTTATTCCTATTCAAACTAATAAACAATTCAAAAGGTTTGAAACCTTTTTGAGAGATATGTGGGTTTTTGACAATATATCTCTTCTCCAGGATGGCAGAATTTCTGTTGTCCTCGAAAAAGAATTTCCCGAACACGAGGCTCAAGAACAATTTGTTGTTGGAATTGACATAGGTTCTTCTACTCTTGCTTCTGCCACGGTTTTCGATATCAAAAACTCTAAAGTGGTCAAGCAACTTTACTTTGGCAGGGATGTTGCAAAGATACAAAGAAAATTTATGCAACGAAGGGCTTATCTCAAAAGCCTTGCCGATAAAGGTTCTCACAGAGCAAAGAAGAGCATTGAAAGACTTAAACATAAACAACTTAACTTTGTCAAGACCCGAAGCGGTCAGATTAGCAAAGAAATTGTAAATCTTGCCAAGTCCTATAATGCTTACATTTCTATTGAAAAACTCAAGAACCTTAGAGGCAGAAGAGGGCAATTTAATAAGAAGGCTAATAGGAAGATTAACAGAATTCCTTATGAAAAATTCAAGGAATTCCTCAAATCTAATTGCGAGATGTTTCAGGTACATCTTCACGAAGTTGATGCTTACCACACTTCTAAATGGTGTACTAGGTGCGGTGCACTTAGTAGCGGACATATCTCTGGAAACTATGCCATCTTTAAATGTAAGTGTGGCCAAATCGTGAATAGCGACAGGAAAGCCTCCTTGGCTATCGCTATTAAATCTGTCTTGGAGCGGAACAAAACGCACAGTCTTACCAACTTGAGTTCTATCCAGATTTCCAAGATTCGAGTCCCAGTAAACGGACTTCTGCGTTCCGATGCAGTTGGTTCGAATCAAATTGTTGTACAACATATTCAATCAACCTATGGAATGCCCACACCCTTTAGGGGTGGGTAGTTTACTATGTAACTACCATAGAAGTAGGTATAAATATGGAACCATGCGAAAAAGTTCCGCAATGCTCTAACTGCAGCGATATATTCCAAAAACTCAGGCCAAATATCTCCGCAGTTATTGTCTCCAAGCACTTTGCTCACGATTATCCAGATTTTAATGCAGCTTTAATTATAGACTGCAACCATGCGTACTTCAGGCATCTGCATAAATTTGAAGAAAGCATTGAAGGCAACCACATCTTCCGGGCAGCTAGCAGCCATGCCCATATAGTCTATGCCATAGACAAGCAGAATCGGCTTGTCTTTCTAAGGGCTTTCAAGAATTTCAATGAATATAAAAAATTCCTGAACAACAAAAAGCAGATACTTGAGATAATTGATCATGCATAGCCTTAATTTATTCCTCTGTAAAATATCCACTCCAGTATAGCAAAGCTTTTTTATTGCTGAATTCAACATTCTCCCATGAAAAACGAAAACTGCCCTTTCCCAGGCCTGCTGAAACAGATACAAGAGCAGGCAAAAAGTAATTGCAAGGCAAAAGCCAGCAAGAAGCCTGTCAAAAATAGCAAGGAATGGCTGGAAGGTATACTAAAGAAGGACCCTAAAATAATAAGTTAATGCTTATTCTTTGTTATTCTTAGTGCTTGATGGTAAAAATTTTTCATCTAAAAGCTAAGTTCAGTTTTAGAATCCCACTTATCATAGCCCTTCTTTATTAGATAATAGCATAACGGCAGCAGTGCAGGGCTTATGAGCAGAATATTTGGATTAATAATCGAGGCAAACATCAGCACAAGCATTATAGGAGATGCTGAAGCAATGTATGCCAGGAAAATCTTTGCATTGTACAAAAGTATGTTAGAATGAAGGCCTGTCAGGTATATGGTAACAGCTACTGTATAAAGCGAGGTTACAAGGAATGCAAAAAACGACGGAATGAAATAATTAATCTGCCCTGACAGCAATGCTGCCAGAATAAGTATGCTTATTGAAACCAAATTAATTATAGCATAGCCCCTCAGCTTGCTTTTTATTAGAGTCGATATCCTTACAGGAAGGAATGAATACGAAGTAAAAAGATCGAACTCAGTAAGCCAGTTGTAAATAGTTGATGAGATCGCGCCCAGCAGCACAGAGAATATCATAAGAAAGTTTGCAACTGGTATGAACTTCAGGAAAATGAGAAGCATAGGCCATATGATGGCTATTGGGAAAATAAAGGAGAATATTATCTTTCCAAGGCCACCCTCGCTCCTCATAAGATCCAGGAAATCCTTTGAAATAAAAGTTGAATATTTGCTGAATGATAATAAATTTGTGAGAACAGCAAGAGAATTTCTGAATCTCTTCTTTTTTTCAGGATAATCGATTTTAAGAAAGATCATAGAAAGCGATATTGGAATTAATATTATAAGCAGGCATGCCACTAGCTGAACGTAAGACGGCATAAAGAAAAATGACAAGGAAGGCAGCAGGTACAACAAGCTAATTTTTAGATAATTCAAAGCAAATAGTGCAACAGCAGTTATTGTAAGCATTGCTATGAGCAATCTGCTCGAATGTGCATAAACTGTTGAAAGGAAAAAAACAACAGATAGACCTATCAGGAATGAAAGAGTTAGTGTTATTAGCAGTATGATTGAGTAATTCAAGCTTATTGAAAGTAGCGGCGATGCTATTGCAAAACCCAAAACAAAAGGAATTATCCATAACAGGAAATAATAAATAATGTCTTTTACAAAGAAATTAACAAATATCCTCTTTTCAGAAACAGGTAAGGTCCTTGAAGAATAAGCTATCAGGCTGGCTTGACCGAATCTTCTGTTCATGACTTCCTTGCCAAGCAGGCCAAATGACCCAACACTAACACCGAACAAAACAAATACATAATGAACAATGACCACGAATTGTTTTAATGGCAAAACTATCTTAATAACAGGTAAAAACAAAGAGCCTAAAAATGCCAATACAGCAAGCATAACAGGAAACAGTAAAAACATCTTGCCTCCGATGAGAACAGCGTGTATGCGCCACTCCTCTTTTATCATGCTCTTTAGCAATTCAAATCTATTAGGCATTATAAATCGCCTACTAATTTCAAAAAGAAGTTGTCTAAGCGCTGCCGCTTTTTCTTAAGGCTTTTCATAGGACCTTTGTAGATAATCCTGCCCTTGTCTATTATGCCTATGCTTGTGCATATCTCCTCAGCAATCTCAAGCACATGCGTGGAGAAAAATATAGTGCCATTATTCTTGATGAAGCTTAGCAGATAATCCTTAACCTTTCTCTGTATTATAGGATCCAGGTTTATCACTGGCTCATCGATGAACGCAAGCCTTGGTTCATGGATAAACGCCTGTGCAAACATAAGCTTCTGCCTTGTGCCGCGCGAAAGGTCTTTGCACAATACATCTCTCTGATCCTCGAATTCAAGCAAATCAAACCAATCGTCACCTTTTTCTTTTATACTTTCTTTGTCCATTTTTCTTATATTGCCAACAAAATGCAGGTATTCCTCAGCTGTAAGAAAACTTGGCGGTGTTTCCTGCTCCGGAATTATGCCAACTAATTCCCTGACTTTTACAGGCTCTTTAATAACATCAATTCCCAAGACCCTGGCCCTGCCTTTTGTCGATTTAAGCTGGCCTGTCAGCAGCTTTATCATCGTAGTTTTACCAGAACCATTGGGTCCAAGCAATCCAAAAAGCTCACCCTCAGTAATAGAGAAGCTTACATTATCAACAGCCCTTAATTTGCCAAAGTTCTTGGTCAGGCCTCTTGTCTCAACAACATTATTCATATTAATTAATGGCATGGCCTAAATTTAAATTCAGGTTAGTGCAAATATATGCTAAATGGCACGCGACATCAGCAATGAAGAAATAATTGAAAAATTATTTTCCCAGTCCGTATTTCTTGTTGAATTCGTATAAAGCAACAATGAAAAGGCTCTCTGACCAGCCCAGCGGAGTGTTTTCATTGAATTCAGGCGAATTCGAAAAATAAAGCTCAGGCTCGCCCTTAGGCGTAACTAAGGATATTGCCTTTTTTATATAGTGCTGTGCTTTTTTCTTGTTTCTTAACTTATCAAATATTATAGCAAGCCAGCTTATTCCAAAAACCCATTCAGCCTCTTCGCTGTAGTTATCAGGATTCTTGTTATAATAATGATCACCCTTATATCTTATTACCCCTCTTTTCTTTTCCAGGTGGTAGATCACATTCTTTAGTATTTCATCTCTCTGCTTTGCAGTAACTGCCTTGTATGGCCATATAAGAGAAAGCAAAGCTAAATCAACGAACTTCTTTTTAGATTCCCTCGGAAGAATAGCTTTCAGAGAAGCTTCGCCTTTTAGGATAAGATCTTCTGGAACATTTATGCCCTTAAGCTTTCTCACTTTCCTAAGTCCAGCAACACATGCCCCAATGCTGCTGGCATGAACCTCTTCGCCCTCTTCCCAAACCCCTGAATCCTTGTCATGCCAATATTGCACTGTGTTTAGATACTGTACAAGCTTGTTTACTATTCTTCTGTCAGCCTCTGTCTCAAGTATTTTTACTCCCTTTGATTGCAGTTCCCCTATCATATATAGTATTGCGCCTACTGCATCGTTCTGCTTGTTTCCCCACTCTTCCCAGAACTCTTCAAACGTATCCGGATGATACCTTGCATGTATGTACTGATAAGCGTGCTCAGGCTTATGCTTGATAGCCCAGTCTAACTTGTGTTCATGCTTAATGAAGATGTTTAGAAGCGCCCTGTAGGTCTTTTTTACAGTATGCCAGTCGCTGATCACATCAAATGCAAGGCATTCATAGAAATTGTCACGCAGCCATGCCTTGTCATAGCCGGTTTTTGAGGTTTTGGAAGCAAGGAAAAGCCCAGAGCTTTTCTGCAGGCTTTTCAGTATCTTTAGATGCTGG
>Ga0315277_10000149_pt1 | contig 117770 bp, 97 predicted proteins | sample YL17G05_15_MG_FD_203695 | JGI IMG/M metagenome (GOLD analysis project Ga0315277, IMG submission 203695) | Sediment microbial communities from Yellowstone Lake, YNP, Wyoming, USA - YL17G05_15 | ecosystem: Environmental > Aquatic > Freshwater > Lake > Sediment | place: USA: Wyoming | collected...
GAAGTATGTGCAGGAACAAGGGAATGAAAAAGAGTACAAAGAGCTGCATAAGGAAATGCAACTTAAATTGTTTTAATCGGAGGAAGCTGTAAGATACCCCGCAGCTTGCTGCGGGGAGGCTTCATTCTGCTTGTTGGAGAGCGTTGAAAAACGCTTAGGTACTACAATATGGGCGGTATTCTAATGAAAATAAAGATAAAAACTCCACCACTTATAACTATTCAACAATCTCCTATATGGCTTTCTCATCGAATAGCTTTTAATAATGATGCATTAATGAGTCTACTGAAAAAAGGTTGGTTCGAGATTTTCTTCGTATAAAAGTGGGAGGAAACCATTGAAAATGACCTTAAATCGCATTCGTTTTCCAAGGAAGCGCAGAAAATCACGATCGAAGTAGGAGAAATTTCTAAGCGATCCAGCAGAATCGAGTATTTGCAGTGGAGTCATTAATTATAACCAGGAGAAATGAATAGGTAACAAGATATTGTAGGTTTGATAATTAGTGAAAATGTGTAAGAAAACCTGCACCTTTCCGCATCCAAATCGCCCATTTAAAGAGATCGTTGAACCAGAACTTTTCTTTCTCCCCAGCAAGCGCCTGCCAGTAGGCCGGGTTCCAGGCATCCTTGCCTGGTGAAAAGCATTCTGCCTGAATGATGCTGCCCGGAGCGGTATCGGGCAAGGAACAAAAATATCGTTCGCTGCCTGGGATGTTGGCGGGGAAGGTATCAACGTATAGATTTACCATTTGAAATCTAGACCAGAGTAAGCTGTAATCAGTAGATGACATTTCTCCCCAGCTTGCTGTGATAAAATGATTTCATAAGTAGGCGAAACAAAAAAACCACTGTATTTGGAATAAAGGGAGCTTGGATGATTACAGACAATGATCTACGTTCTAACCTCGCTAGATTGAGCAGAGTTCGGTGTCAATGCGATCCCCCATAGCTTGCCGCGTTTTGTTTCACTAAAAACTGGTCTGAATATAATATTTTCATGTTTGATGGTGAATTTTATTCATGTCGATTAATAATTGTTTGTAAATATTTTATGAGGTGTAAACCGTGAGAAACATCTTAATAACCGGTGGGGCCGGTTTTATTGGATCGAATTTTATTCGCTATGTGTTAAAGATCGAACCACATATCCGAATAATCAATCTTGACTCACTTACTTATGCGGGAAGCTTGGATAATTTAAAAACCTTACCTGATCCTGCAAGATATACATTTATCAAAGGTGATATACGTGATCAAGCTTTGGTGGAGGATCTGCTCAGAAATCATCGAGTTGATACGATTGTGCATTTTGCAGCGGAATCACATGTGGATCGCTCCATTCTTGGACCATCACCTTTTATTGATACAAACATTTATGGGACATTTAGTATGCTGGAAGCTGTACTGAATGTCTGGCTAAAGGAAAAAATCATCTCTCCCGACCAGGTTCATTTCCACCATGTATCTACTGATGAGGTGTACGGTTCATTGGAACCAACCGATCCACCATTTTCAGAAACCTCACCTTATAAACCGAACTCACCTTACGCAGCTTCCAAGGCTGCCAGTGATCATTTAGTAAGGGCCTATTCTCACACTTATGATTTGCCGGTGACGATAACCAACTGTTCTAATAACTATGGGCCATACCAATTTCCTGAAAAACTGATCCCATTAATGATTTTCAACGCAGTAAGAAATCTTCCCTTGCCAGTATATGGAGATGGTTTGCAAATTCGTGATTGGTTGTATGTCCAGGATCACTGTGAAGCGATCTGGCTTGTGCTGAGTAGGGGAAAGCTGGGTGAAACTTATAATATTGGCGGTGACAATCAACCAACAAACCTGGCGATTGTTGAGACCATCTGCATGATATTGGATGATATCTCTCCAGCTAAAGAAGCACATGCTTCATTAATTCGGTTTGTGAAAGATCGTCCTGGTCATGATAGAAGATATGCCATGAATATTCATAAGATACAAAATGAGTTGGGTTGGAAACCACAGCATTCCCTGGAAGATGGATTGCGAGAAACAATTACCTGGTATCTTGAGAATTCGCAGTGGATCGATACGATCCAATCAAAGAGTAACTATCAAGAATGGGTTCAAGAAAATTATAGTAAACGCTAGATAATTTGTTTTTCACCAGGTTAGAAGGATGGATCGTAGGGGAGGATTCATGCCAAAGGATGAGACGCCCAACTTGCATCTGCATCTGAGGTGATCAGTAGGCAGTTCCAACCAGTCCATAGCAAACCAATTATCAATTATTCACGGTCAATCTTTCTCTTGCATGGCTATAGAGAGATCCTGTTTATGATTTCAGCTGAGGATTGATCATTATTTTAATCTCTTACCAACAAGGTTTCTTGACGAAAGCAAGCCCACATGATACCATGTTCAGGTTAAAGAAATTCAACTATTTTTCAAGATCTCAATGAGAGAAAACACCATGACCTCTAACCCCTCTTCAACAACATATGATGACGAAATTGACCTGCGCGAAATTGTGCTTACTCTCTGGAAGAGACGCTGGCTGATCCTTGTCCTGACTCTGACCACCGCGCTGATTGCCTTCGCGGTGAGCGCCTGGCTCTTGCCCAAACAATACCAGGCGGTAGCTTATGTGACTGTAAGCCAGCCAACGGTTCGCTTACTTCCTGGCCAGGAGGGATTGGCCGCTGTCCCTACTGCTCCTGATATCAAAGCGCTGCCGGAATTGGTGCAGGTGGAAACCATTATGGAGCAGGTGGCAAGCGATCCTCGCGTCGCTTCCCTGCTCACCTCCGGCGATAATCGTTTCGATGAAAAAACTCAGGTTTCCGCAGTCGGCGTATCTCAACTCCGCTTTCAGGTCACCGATACCGACCCGCAGCGGGCAGCGACATTGGCGACGGTCTGGGCTGAGAAAGCGGCAGAATGGATCGAGATCAATTACGGACTCGGCGCGCTCACCGCAACTCTCGACTCTCAGATCGCCCAGACTCAGCAATCCTACGCCCAGGCCCAATCCGCCCTTGAAACCTTCCTGGCGCAGGATCTGACACCAGTCCTCAATAGACAGTTGGCCTCGCATGGAGATATCTATGCCTGTCTGGAGAGACGGGCGAGAGCCGCCAATGCCTTTCTGCAACGCTTGGAAGACCTGGAAACGAGCCTGGTTCAATCCGATGCACCTCTTACATTATCCGAGGCAATTCTCCTGGTTTCCATCGAGCAGGATATAGACGCGTTGGAAACCTGCGGTAGCGCGCCTGTAATTTTGCAGCCCGCCTCCCCCATGTTGTTTAACGGGCTCAGTACCTCTATTGGGTTGGAAGTGATTGCCAGTTTGCGCCAGAATCTCCAGCAGCGCATTACGCATACCCAAGGTGAGCAGGACGAGTTGCAGGAAGATATGATGAAATTAAAGGCCGAAATAGAGCGTCTGGAATATCAGTACAACGAAATCAGCCGCATACGCAACCAGGCCCAAACGCTCTATCAACAGTTGACCCTTCAACAGACTGTGATGGAAAGCGTCCTCCAGCAGAGCGGGCGCGTGGCTGAGCTCAGCGCTGAGGCGAAGGTTCCGCAGAAAGCCTCTTCCCCGAAGCTGCTGGTGAATACTGGCGTAGCCGGAATGCTCGGATTAATACTTGGCACGCTGGGAACCCTGGGTGTGGATTGGTGGAAAAAAGTTGGAACATCGGCCTGAGAGATAAGGCTTGATGGGACGTAAAATAAAAACATTTTTCGGATCGTTCTCTGGTTTGAATCGCGCGATCACAGGGAAGGGACTAAGATCGGAACTAATCAGGGATGGGATCGGTAGTCTGGTCTTCAAGTTTTCCGATGTTCTGTTGTCGTTTCTTGTAACAGTGACGCTGGCGCGAGCGCTGGGCGCGAATGGATATGGCGTATACGCGTACGTATACGCCCTGGTATCCCTCATTGTCATTCCCGCCGAATTTGGGCTTCCCAACTTGCTGGTACGCGAAACCGCTAAGTTTTTTGCCAAACAGGAATGGGGGATGATCCAGGGGGTCTGGCGATGGGCAGGCAGGATAACGGCTATCCTGGCGGCGATCATGATTTTGGGAGCTGGTGTGGCGGTGGTGATCTGGGGAGACCAATTCAGCCGCGAGCAACTCCTCACCATGATTTTTGGGTTGGCACTGGCGCCTCTGGTTGCACTGGGGGAGTTGCGCGGAGCTGCGTTACGTGGGTTGCACCGTGTCCTCCAGGGGCAACTTCCAGAGCAGGTAATATTGCCGGGATTCTTTTTTTTGTTTGTTCTGGGCGCGAGTTTAATTTTACCGAAAGGCAGTGTAACCCCGCCCATGGCCATGGCATTGCAGGTTACGGCCGCGGCTTTAGCTTTTATCATCGGCGCCTGGCTTCTATGGCGGGCAACTCCATTGGAAGTTCGCAATGCCAAAGCGGTTTACGATGGCCGGCGCTGGCTGGCCAGCACAGTGCCACTAGCTTTCATTGGCGGGATGCAATTTATCAACCGCCGCATAAGCATCCTCATCCTGGGCGTGTTCGTTGATTCCGCGCAGGTGGGCATCTTCAGAGTGGCTGACCAAATGTCTCTATTGATAGCACTCGGTCTCCAGGCCATGAACGTGGTGGTCGCCCCGCAGTTTGCCCGTCTCTATGCCATCGGCGATAAAGACCGTCTGCAAAAACTGACAACCACCAGCGCCCGTGTGGTGCTTACATTAACCTTGCTTGTTACGGTAGTATTTCTCCTTTTTGGCAAACCGCTGTTGAACCTTGTATTTGGAGCGGAGTTTGTTCCTGCATACACACCATTGAGTATATTGGCAATTGGACAGTTGGTCAGTTCAATAACTGGCTCTGTCGGTGTTCTACTGAACATGACCGGGCATGAACGAGATACGGCACGCGGTCTAACCATCGCCGCCATCAGTAATGTCATACTGAACTTAATCCTGATCCCAAAATTCAGCGTCAATGGTGCCGCTCTGGCCATTTCTATCACCTGGACGATATGGAATGTATTGCTGTGGCTCGCCGTCCGCCGTCGACTGAACATCAACAGCACGGCTTTTAATTTGTTCATAATAAAAAAACACAAGAAGACTTCGCCATGAAATCCATTAATTTAATGATCATTGGTGCTCAAAAAGCCGGAACAACCTCTTTGAAATCGTATTTATCCCAGCATCCAATGCTTATCACCCACCAACAACCGGAAATGATTTTTTTTCTGGATGATGAGACATACTCATTAGGATATGAGCATGCTTATCATCGCTACTTTCCTAATTATGAAACCGGGAAAATGCTTCTTGCAAAGAATGTTGGTGTCATGTATTCTCATCAAGCCGTGGAACGCCTCTACAAACACAATCCTCAAATGCATCTGGTAATTTTGTTGCGTAATCCTGTTGATCGGGCATATTCGGCATATTGGTTCGCGCGTCGCAGGGGACAGGAGGATCTGATGACTTTCGAGGAAGCCATTGAAGCCAGCCCTGACCGCTTCCAGGGGGATTTTCGTAAAGGCAATTGTTCATACTTGGACCGAAGTCTTTACACTAAACATTTAGAAGTGGTTTTCTCCCTCTTCCCCCGATCCCAAGTGCTAATCTTCTTAACCGACGATATGAAGAAGGATATACGAGGAGTATGCACTCAGATTTTTTCATCGGTTGGTCTTGACCAAGATATTTTGCTTGACACAAAACGGGAACACAATCGTGCCTCCATTGCCCGTTCGGAACTATTGGCACGCATGCTCGGAAGGAAATCTTTCATCAAGAAAGCGGTCCGAAAAATTTTATCAGATAGGCCAGCCGATGGAATAAAAAAAATGATCAATCGTCTTAATGAACAAGAAATTTCAATCCCTCCAATATCTTCTGAAACTGCCCAACGTTTAGCAAAGTATTTCAGGCCCCATAACGAAAAACTTGCCAAGTTAATTGGGAGGGATCTCAGTCATTGGAATAAACATGTTTGAATGGTATTTATCTGCCTGTCACAGAAAGCACGCAAGGGGAAATATAATGCCCAATGATAATGGAAATGGATTTTCACCTGCATTCCAACCAGAAGCGTTGCCGGCCTGCGAGGTTATTAATAAATTAAAGGACGCACACAGTTTGAAAATATTTGTTATATCATTGGTGGAACAACCATTGCGGCTACCATGTCCATATATCAATATTTGATGGATCATCCAGATTATTTTTATTGGGAATTTGTGACTTTGCAGTCATTCCGGTCCTTGTCAATGGGTAAATCCACGTGACCGATTACTGTGCGAGATGGTATGAAGCGGATCGTATTATCGAAATGTCTGGAATGTTTTCCACGAGAATACTATTGCTTCAGTTGACAGGTTACAAGAAGGACCAGAGGAGATACTAAATATGGCTAGTGATAGAATCAAAGTGTTATATGTTGCTGGATGGGGACGCAGTGGAAGCACGGTATTAAGCGCTATTCTAGGGCAGTTAGATGGTTTCTTTTCAGCTGGCGAAGTACACCAAATATGGAATAACGGATTATTAGATAATGAGCCATGTGGATGTGGTACGCTCTTCTCGGAGTGCCAAGTCTGGCAAGCGGTTTTCGAAGAGGCGTACGGCGGTTTCGGTCAAATTAACCCTAACAGGATGATTCAATGCCAGGACCAAAATGTTCGTATCAGGAAAATTCCGCGGATGGCATTATCTCGGCTAAAAACCTCTTTTCCAAGAGATTACATAGACTCTTTGGACAACCTGTACACCGCTATTCACAAAGTCACCAGAAGCCGTGTGATTGTAGATTCATCCAAGGATTCCGTCTACGGACAAGTTCTAGAATGCTTGCCCTCAATTGATGTGTATGTGTTGCATTTGGTACGAGACCCACGGGCGGTTGCTTTTTCCTGGCAACGAAAAAAGCACAAAATCCCAGGCTATCACAAGTTATTTTCTCAAAAGAGTCCAGTTCAAAGCTCCCTAAAATGGTTTCTTGTAAATTGGAGTATACAAACTCTGCAACGCAGGACGAAGCAGATGTATATGCGTATCCGCTACGAGGATGTCATATCTCAACCGTCCACTGTTGTAGCCAATATTCTTCGTTTCGTAGGAGAGGAAAGTTCGAATCTTCCCTTTCAAAACGGGCGTGAATTGGAATTGGATGTTAATCACATGATTGCTGGAAACCCTATGCGATTCCAGCGTGGAAAATTAGAATTATTACCAGATATAGAATGGATGTCTCGTTTGAGAAAACGAGATAAAGTCTTAGTCACTCTGCTGACATGGCCTATGTTAATTAAATACAAATACTGGGATAATCGATAGAGACAGAAAGTTCTCGGTTAAGGTAATACATTCCCTGTATTCATTCGTTGCTGAAGCAACGTGTTGCCTAAGAGAGAATTTAGACATGAAATTGGAAATCGTTAAGAAAAATCCAGTAGATTCTATGGAAAAACTATATGCTGTTTTAACACTTTTATTAATGACCAGACCACTATGGCAACTTATGATAGTGCGTGGTGTTGACGTCCAATTTCTGATGGTCGTAGGGTTGTATTGTGTTGCCATGCGACTTGTTCTCAATAAACCTAACCGATTTGTCTGGATCGGTTCAAGAGACAAACTGTTGCTATTCTTGATTTTTCTTGTTATATTATCAACTGCGTGGTCAGCTGATCCGTCAAGCACCCTTAAAAACAGCGTGACCTTATTGGGGGGCACTTTTTTTGGCATTTACCTGGCTATGCGTTACAGTTTGCGTGAGCAAATGCAGGTTTTTGCCTGGACGCTAGGCATAGCAGCTGTTCTTAGCCTGATTGTGGCTGTAGCTTTTCCCGCTGTGGGAACCCAGACAGCAGGAGGATATACGGTTTGGTCTGGAATTTATGATCATAAAAATGGACTGGGACGGTATATGGCAATAAGTGCGATACTTTCCTGGATATTGATGATGGATTCCAAGAAGAAATGGTTGCTTTGGGGTAATTTTCTCTTTGCAATTGGCTTGATTTTAATGGCGCGGTCTGCGACATCATTATTATCTGTAATCGTTACTATGAGTTTATTGCCAATATACCGGGTCTGGCGTTGGCGTAACGCACGGGCACTACCAGGAATTGTCATTATCGGACTACTTGCAGCCAGTATCGGTATTATAGTATTGATAACCTCCCAAGATATCAATTTAGATTTGTTGTTTTCAGCATTGGGGAGAAACCCCGACAACAACACCCTGCAGGTACGCAAGGCCTTGTGGGATATTGTGGTGGAGAAAGCGAAACAACGCCCATGGCTTGGGTATGGATATGGTGATGCCTGGATATACACAGAAGGCTCATACAACCTTATTTGGTATGGAAACATTTGGGAGTATAAGCAGGCTCACAATGGTTTTTTGGAAATATTGCTGCAATTGGGGTTGGTTGGTCTAGTGGCAATGGTGTACCATATTCTTTTAGGTTTTCACCGGGGGATCAAGTTAGCGCGTCTAACAAAAACCAAGGAGGCCCTTTGGGTGTTAGCTTATCTGACCATCTTGTTGTTATTCAATCTCACTTACAGTGTCTATCTGGGCCAACTAACCGTACCTTGGACAATTTATGTATCTTTAACACTCTCCATGTGTTTTCAACTTGCCCGGATAAAAAAAGTTTCGGTTAGTCGCACCATTGACCAAAGTGTGTCTACATAGGTGAATAATTGCGCTGGATATACCTGTCCTGATGTAGCAGTCGAGCGATAAGGATGGATTTTAAATGGTCGAACAAACAATTATCTCTCAAAGTGCGATAAATACCCACATTATTCTCGTTGTAGGTAACAGTCGTAGCGGTACCACAATGATGGGACGCATTTTAGGAAAGCATCGTTCTGTGTTTACTTTTAACGAGGACCATTTTTTTGAGGAATTGTGGAATCCACAGGAAACCTCTCAATCTTTACATTTTACGCAAGCTACCTTACTTGTAGCACGTTTATTTTCCATTCAACGTGATGGCTATTTTTATCAAGGGGATATTCAGAAATATATCAATGAAGCCAGAGAAGTGGTTGATAACCTGGCTGATCCTGTTACTCCTCCACGAATTTTTGAAACATTCTTGAGATATGAGGCTAAGCAACACGGAAAAACTGTGGTTTGTCTTCAGACACCAAGAAATGTGTATTATTTAAAGGAAATCCTAGCATTTTATCCCAAAGCCTATGTAGTGAATATGATCCGTGATCCACGAGACGTCTTGCTTTCTCAAAAAAGGAGGTGGAAGGGGCGTCTTTCTGGACCCCGGAAGATACCACTTAATCACATCATTCGTACTTGGGCTGATTACCACCCAATCACCATCAGCTTGTTGTGGCGGAGTGGTATTCGAGCAGGGGACCATTTTGCCCATTCACCGCGTGTAATCCAGATTCGGTTCGAGGAGCTGGTTGAGGCACCAGAAGAAATGGTACAAAATATTTGTGCTTTTTGTGGTTTGACATTTCAATCTGAAATGCTAAATGTCCCCCATATAGGTTCATCCAATAGACCTGACCAATCCGATCACATGGGTATAGACCCATCGGTTGCTGGTCGTTGGAAGCAAGGTGGCTTAAACACAACCGAAATCTTTATTAGTCAAAAGATGACCAGGCAAGGAATGATGCAACATGGATATCAAGTCATCCCTGTTTGGCCCAACCCTGTAACCCTCCTTCTCAATGGACTGACATGGGGGGTCAAATTAGGGTTGGTTTTGCTTCTGAATAAAAATAGGGTGAAAAATCTCGTCCTTGCCATAAAAAAACGTTTGATGAAATGAGCCCCTATGCAAAAGGACATTAGATCACACATTCGTAATAATTCAAGCCAGCTAGTTGTTTGAATATCATAAAAAAAAACATAAAATGCTTCCTAATTTTCTGATTATCGGAGCCCAAAAGGCTGGTTCTACCTTTGTACACGAATGCATCAGAGAGCATCCTGATGCGTTTATACCCCGGAACGAAATTGCTTTTTTCGAAGATCCTGACTATTTAGATAACGAAATCTCTCAATTTATATCTATCTTTGATGCCGTGAAAAACGAAAAGGCCATTGGTATTAAGTGCCCAGATTATCTTGCGCGGCCAGAATGTCCAGAACGGATTTACAAACACATTCCCAATGCTAAACTCATCATGGTCTTGCGCAACCCAGTTGACAGAGCTATATCAGCATACTATTGGTTTATGCAGGTAGGCATTATTCCAAATAGACCATTAGAACAAGGATTGAAAGATATAATCAGTGGCCTGTATGATAATCAATACCCAAGATCTCGAGAGATTATCAATTATGGTTTCTATTATGAACACCTGATGCGTTATTTGCATTACTTTGAAAAAAACAAGTTACTGATTGTGCTTCAGAGTGACCTGAGAGATAACCCCCGACAAGTAATCTCACGAATTTACAGATTCTTGGAAATAGACGATAGTTTTGTACCAAAAACGTTAACCACACGACCCAAACAGTCTGTTTATTCCCTTACTCGGCTTAAGTGGCTATCAGCGGCAAATCGACTCTTTTTTTATACCTATAGCTCAGACGAAGACAATATGATGGTCTTGCACCCGATTGACAATAAATTATCCAAGTTGTGTTATTACATATTTGTTGCTATTGACCGTTACTTGCTTGCTTTTATTTTTGGCAATAACAATGTAAAGTTGAATGAATATACCAGGAATATTTTAGCTGATATATACATAAAAGATGTTGCTTTACTAGAGAAATTTTTAGGACAGGAATTAACAAAATGGAAACAAGGGGTTCAAAGCTAATAAATGATAAATGGCGTTTCGCCGATCGTTCTTTATTGACCAATTTACAAACATCCAATAAAGTTGGACCGATGTTTATTCGTGGGTTATGGTGGCGACTTTGGTTAAAAAAATCAGGTGGACTGATCTTGGTCGGACGACATGTCACAATTCGTAATCCACAGTATATTTCAGTGGGGCCAAATTTTGTGGCGGAAGATTATTGCGAAATTCAAGGTATTTCGAAGCATGGTGTGATTTTTGGTAAACAAGTCACAGTTGGACGTTTTTCAATGGTTAGACCATCGGGTTACTATGGACGTGAAATTGGAATTGGACTTAAAATAGGTGATTACTCAAACATTGGTGCCTATTGTTTTCTTGGGTGTGGAGGTGGGATTGAAATTGGCAATAATGTTATGATGTCACCTCGGGTTAGCTTACATTCTGAAAATCATAACTATGATCAGCTAAATTTACCCATGAGAGAACAAGGAGTAACGCGAAAGGCGATTGTTATCGAAGATGATTGTTGGTTGGCAAGTAGTAGCGTCATTTTATCCGGAGTGCATATCGGTCAAGGGGCTATTGTGGCTGCTGGTGCCGTTGTAATGAAGAATGTCCCGTCTTATGCAATTGTGGGAGGTGGCCCAGCGCAAATTATTGGTTGGCGGAAACCAGAAGCCAATGGGAGGTAAACCCCTGAACGTTAATGTACGCACAATCCTTTACGTTCACTCCAGCAACGAGATGTATGGTGCTGATCTGATCTTGCTACAGTTGGTAGAGCGGTTGAATCGTGAGCATTTCCGACCGATCATTGCTTTACCAACAGATATTCCCTATCAGGGACTACTCAGAGAAGCCTTACACAAGCGTAATATTAAAACCATCCATCTCAATTTGGCGATTTTACGTCGCAAATACTTTACAATGACGGGGGTTATTCTTTATGCGTGGCGTTTCATCAAATCAACGTTTTCTATCATTCAATTAATTCGTAGCGAGAGAGTGGACATTGTTCATAGTAATACTATAGCGGTTATTCCGGGTGCTCTGGCTGCTTTTCTGACACATACAGCTCATATCTGGCACGTCCATGAAATCATAGTCCATCCTCGCTTTCTTTGGCGATTGACTTCATGGTTGATGCCTCGTTTATCTACGAAAGTGGTTACCGTATCAGAACAGACTCGAGAGCACATAATCGCAGGAAATCGACAAAATGCCGAAAAAGCTGTTGTCCTGTACAACGGCATTGACCTAAGCAGATTCATGGTGAATGATGGTCGTGGTCAAAAGGTAAGGAGAGAATGGGGTATCGAGACTTCACAGACCCTGGTTGGAATGGTGGGGCGAATCAGTGAATGGAAAGGTCAGGATTATTTCTTGCAGATTGCTCAACTTATATCAAAAAGTTATCCGAGCGTACGTTTTGCAATGGTGGGAGGAACCTTTCCTGGGCAAGAACATTTACTAGCTGATTTGAAAGAAAAGATTATGCGGTTTCAGCTGACCGATTTAGTAATGTTGAGCGATTTTCGTTTGGATATTCCCGCTGTATTGGATGCCTACGATATTTTTGTTCTACCATCAACTTTACCTGATCCCTTTCCTACGGTGATTCTTGAAGCGATGGCAGCTGGTAAACCGATCGTGGCCAATGCTCATGGAGGAAGTGTTGAAATGATAGAGCACCAAGTCACTGGTTTGTTGGTAAAGCCTGGTCAAAAAGACGAGATGGTCTCTGCAATCGAATATATGATTAATAACCCTTTGGAACGCAAAGAAATGGGTCGACGAGGGCGAGAACGTATGCGCGAGAAATTCTCGTTGGATGCCTTCACAACAAATTGGATCAATCTTTATGATACTATTACAACCGGGTAAAGATGATACTTAACGATATATCTATCAAAGTGGTTTTTTCCGTGCATAGAGCGGTTTACAGCATTTTCCAAGATATTCCAATCGTGTCATCTCGAATGAAGTCAACCAGAAGTCTGGTAGCGTCAGTTTCGCAAGATATGGGTATCTACTCACCCGTATCTTCCAACAAAACACCGATTATTACCGCGAGGTAGATATTTTAGATATCGGTTATGACTGTGACCGGACGCTACTGTATTTAAGGTCATTTTTGGATGATGGTCATTACACCGGAATGGATATCAACCGCATGTACGTGTTGTTGGAAGAAAATGGATCCTGAAAACAAGAAGCGAAAAAGTGGCGAGCGGTGAACAAAGAGAAATTCTTTATAGACCTGGAATCAGAAAACAGGAAGGGAACCTGTAAAGATTCCGTACCCCTCTCACTCTCATCATTACATTGAAATGGATAATTTTCAAACATGAAGATCGCACTTCTCGGCACGCGCGGAATTCCCGCCAGTTACAGCGGTTTTGAAACATGCGTAGAACAATTGGGTCAGCGTCTTGTGGAACGCGGGCACGAGGTGACCGTTTACTGCCGCAGTCATCATATCACCTACCCAGGCAGTGAATATAAAGGTATGCATCTGATGAAGTTACCCACCATTGCCAACAAGTACCTCGACACAATTGTTCACTCATTCCTCTCCTCAGTGCACGCGTTGTTCCAGCGTTACGATATTGCACTTTACTTCATTGCTGGGAACAGTCCAGTGACTTGGATCCCTCGACTGGTTGGCGCGAAAACAATCCTTAACGTGGACGGCCTGGATTGGCGCAGGGAGAAATGGCCAGCATTGGCCAAGAAATATATCCAGTTCGCTGAATATCTTGCCACCATTCTGCCTACTGAATATCTGACCGATTCGCGGCATGTGCAAAAGTATTATAAGGAAAGATTCATCGATGAACCGGCTTATATTCCTTATGGTTCAGACGTTGATATCCTGCCGCCCGGGGATACCCTGGCACAGTACGACCTGGAACCAAGAAAATATATCCTGTTTGTGGGGCGGCTGGTTCCCGAAAACTGCGTGCATCATTTGGTAGAGGCATTTCGCGGAATTGATACCGACTTGAAATGTGTCGTTGTCGGAGACGCACCCTATGCGGAAGAGTATAAAGCGAGCCTGAAAAAACTGGCTGGGGATGACGAGCGCATTATTTTCGCAGGCTATATCTTTGGAAAGGGATATCAGGAATTAGGCTCAAACGCATACATTTTCGTTGAAAGCTCCGGGGTTGGCGGGACTCATCCGGCTCTTGTTGAGGCCATGGCCTTTGGAAATTGTGTTGTTGTGAATAATACTCCTGAAAACCTGGAAACAATCGGCACAGATAATGCAGGATTAGCATATGATGGTCAAGTGGGAGCATCAAGTCTTAAAGCAGTCCTCGAAAGATTAATAGACAATCCCAATACTGTTGCTTCATATTGCAAAAAGTCCTATAATTATGCAAAGGTCCATTATTCTTGGGATTCTGTAACCGATGAGTATGAACGATTATTTTATCGGATCCTAAGAACTCCTTTTCCAAAACACCTAAACAATAATACTATTTGAATATGATTGTTACAGCTACTGCGCTTCCTGATGTTCTCCTATTGCAACCTCGCCTTTATAATGACGATCGAGGATTCTTTGCGGAGACTTACCAAGCACATCAATTTGCTGAATATGGCATTACTATGCCATTTTTACAGGATAACCATTCAAGATCATGTCAAGGAACTCTGCGAGGCTTGCACTACCAAATTCGTCAGGCACAAGGTAAGCTTGTTAGAGTTGTGACAGGTGAAGTATTTGATGTAGCTGTTGATATACGAACATCGTCTCCTACTTTTGGAAAATGGATAAGTGCAAAGCTCTCATCAGAGAATTTTCAACAATTATGGATTCCTCCCGGATTCGCACATGGGATATATATTCTTAGTGAGTGGGCTGATGTTATATATAAGGTAACTAATTATTATGCACCAGAATGGGAGCGTACATTAATTTGGAATGATCCAGATCTGAGCATTAATTGGCCTTTGATAGGTAATAAGGATCCAATTCTTTCTGAAAAAGATGCCCATGGAGAATTTCTCAAAAACGCTGAAACATTCAATCAATCCTTTTTTTCTGATGGTCATCCGTGACTCATATGGTAGGGAGATATAAACCACCGGAGGAAAATCAATACTCATTTTATGATCTCTTACTAAGTCTCCACTTTGTGCCTAAATGAAGTTCTCCAATCGCATTCGTTTCTTACTTTTTGGTAAGGATGGGCAAGTTGGTGAGGAGTTGAATCGGTCCCTTGCTCCTTTAGGGGAGTTATTTGCTTATGGCGATGGTGAATTTGACCTTACCCAGATCGACCAAATGATGAATATTGTTAATGAGATTAAACCGAACGTGATTGTTAATGCGGCAGCTTATACAGCTGTGGATCAGGCAGAAGTTTTTCCCGAGATTGCTATGACAGCAAATGGGATAGCACCTGGTGCCTTAGCTGAAAAAGCTAGAGCAATGCATATAGTATTGATCCATTATTCAACAGATTTCGTCTTTGACGGCAAGAAAGCTAAACCTTACAACGAATCAGATGAGCCAAATCCATTAAGTTCATATGGGAAAAGTAAATTGGTTGGGGAGCGATCGATACAGGACATTGGCGATTCTTTTTTAATCCTACGTACAAGTTGGGTATATTCGATGGGGCATGATAATTTTGTTACAAAAGTGTTGAAATGGAGTCGAACACAAAAACAAATACATGTGGTCGACGATCAAATAGGTAGTCCAACATGGGCAAGAACCTTAGCGAAAACTACCACATCTATTTTGGAAAGTAATCAGGATGTGTATAATTTCATCAAGGAAAGGTCTGGGATTTATCATCTAGCTGGAGAGGGAGCAGCATCGAGATATGATTGGGCCAACGCGATATTGCATTTCGACCCTCATCTGGAAGATCGGGTCGTACAAGAACTCGTACGTGATAAAAGCAGTAATTTTCCAACACCTGCAATTCGACCCACATTCTCGGCATTAGACTCCACGCGAATCAAAAAAACATTTGGAATCAAGCTTCTCGGATGGAAAAAATATTTATATCAAGCGATGAATGAACAACTATGACTTGGCACCTACCAGTGGTGTTTCTTCGCATGTACTATTCTCAGAGGATGTTGAATAAGAACTTATAGGTTTCATGAGCACACATATAGCCACAGAAAGATGGTAAAGTCATTACCTTTCAAGACAAGAATGTGCTAAAAACCTTTAGGGTATAACTTGATTTCTTGTTGTTCAACACCCTCTTTCTTATATAGCTGCTATAATCTAGAAAGCAATTAAAAGATATAGAAAAATGCTTAGACGATTTTCTGTAAATTATGCGATCTTTTTAATCGGGATTGATGCCATCCTGGTTACAACCGCTTTATTATTATCTACGCTTCTTCGGCCTCAATTAAGCGCGCTACCATTCGCCGCAACTTTTCGCCGTCCAATTCCTATTCCAGAAATCCTTTACCTGGTTTTTCCTATTGTATGGGTGGCTATCCAGTCTCTCTTTTCATTATATGATGGTAGGCGTAATCTACGAATTGTAGATGAATTGACCAGTTTAACCATGGCTACCATGCTTGGCGGTGTAGCCTTAGCTGGGCTTCTATATCTATCGTATCGTGATATCTCCCGGGTGCAGTTTATTTTCTTTGTCCTTCTCACTTATATATTTATGGTATTCTGGCGTTCCATTGCAAGGACAGTCTTTTGGATAACAAAAGGTAAGACATCAAGCCCGCGACGAGTGTTGATCGTGGGGGCGGGTCCAGTAGGGAAAGAAATTAATCTACAAATAAATAGTCGACCGTATCTCGATCTTAACATTATTGGTTTCTTGGATGATGATCCAAAAAAAAGAAAGAATACATCTGAAGTATTAGGAACAGTAAAGGATATTCGGTTAGTAAGTCAAAAATATCAGGTCGATGACGTGGTGATCGCGTTACCATCTCGTGCCCATGAACGCGTGACAGAATTGGTCACTGAATTGTATGATCTCCCAGTTCGTGTTTGGGTGGTCCCTGATTTTTTTCATTTGGCACTACATCGAGCAGTAATCGAGGATTTTGCTGGTATTCCAATGCTGGATTTACGTGCTCCAGCGCTCAGTGATTATCAAAGGTTAATCAAACGCATTTTTGATCTGACAACAACAATTTTAATATTAATTCCAGCCCTCCCATTGATGGGTTTAATCGCTCTTGCCATATGGATTGATGATCGTGGAACAATCCTGTTTAAACAAACACGTGTTGGTGAGAATGGTCACCTTTTCGAAATATACAAATATCGGACGATGGTACCAAATGCCGAAAAACTTCGTAATATTGTTGAACACGTGGATGATCAAGGAAATCTAATCCACAAAGCCAGGAATGATCCTCGGGTAACCCGTGTAGGTCGCATCCTTCGAAGGTTGAGTTTGGACGAGCTACCACAATTCTTTAATGTCTTAAAAGGCAATATGAGTATCGTGGGACCTCGCCCTGAACTCCCTTACTTGGTCGATCAGTACAAACCCTGGCAACGGAAACGATTTGCTGTTCCGCAAGGAATCACAGGATGGTGGCAGATTCATGGTCGTAGTGATAAACCCATGCACCTTCACACTGAAGATGATCTATATTATGTTCAAAATTATACAATATGGTTGGATATCAAGATTTTGATCCGGACTGGATGGATTATCTTAAGAGGGAAGGGAGCTTACTGAAAAAATATCAATTGATTTTCCTTCGTGGAATTAACACAAAGCAGGATCAACAATTCATCACCATGTTACGGGGATATTTCGTAATCTGAGGACAAGTTAACTAAAAGAATAATGTATTCAGATGTGATTTTATATTGGGAGACCAACAATTTATTAATGAGAACAAATACGTAGAGGGATTAAGGTCAATGGAGTCTTGGTTATGAAAGGTCGTGAACTATTGATCACTTTTTTCTTTTTGCTAGCTTCCCTTGAGGGTTTCGCTGCTGTAGTCTTTATGTTTACGATATCCGCAGAAAGTGAGAAAGCTTTTCTTTTTAATTTTTCATTTCAACGACTAATCCTGATATTCGGTGTTTCTTTGGTGAGTTTTGTCCTATTAACCTTTGGATTGTGGTCGTGGCGAAAAAAGGAATGGACTAAAGGTTTATATGCAAAGATAACTAATAAATCCAAGATTAATACCAGTTTATGGAGTTTAGGCTGCCTGTTCATTGTTGGATTGATTGGAACGTTATTACCTTCATATTACTTGGGAAGATTGGAGGCGCATCATACACGATTGTATCCTGTTATTGTATGGATTACTTTGGTCGGCGCTCAAACATTTTTCCCTTTATTGTTGATACGAGGATTGTGTTGGCAGAAATTAAAAGAGCCGATTAATTTTCAACGGTCTATCGTGAAAAATTGTTTAATAGTTCTAATAATATTTATCGCGATTTGGATGTTAATTGCTCTTACAAAAATAGGGATATCACCGGATATTGATTTCTGGAATGAAGGCGGAGTGCCATTATTGGGTTTGCAGGTAGTGACTGCCTTGATTATTGGAATACTGATATTTATAGCCACCCAGAAATTTGAGGACGTCCATTTTTGCATAAGGTTTAGAGATCATCAGTTTAAGATCGCGGTTTTAGATATTCTGCTTATTTTTCTGATATGGGTTGGTGCAGTCCTTGTTTGGGACAACGAACCGATAAGACGAAGTTATTTCACAGCAATTCCTACTTCTCCAAATTACGAGTATTACCCATTTTCTGATGCAGCAGTATATGACGTGGGGGGGCAGTATGTTCTTATCGGGAAGGGAATAAATAATGGTCAATTTACTGACAAACCATTGTATATGTTATTCCTGGCTTTGTTACATGCATTAAGCGGTCAGGATTATCTGCATATTATTAGAATGCAAATACTGTGTCTAGCGTTCTTTCCCGTCATATTGTATTTGCTTGGAAAAGGTATACACGGACGTTTATTGGGTATTCTGGTAGCAATCCTGGGAATATTCAAAGAAAGGAATGCGATTGCTGCCACTTTGATTATTCAAGTATCACACTCAAAAATATTGATGTCAGAATTATCGACTGCTCTGCTTCTTACATTGTTGACTCTGTTTATTTTCAAATGGTTTAAGGAAGCCCAAGGAGGACGAAATATTACACTGCTATCTGGTGGCATACTCGGGGCGGCGGCATTATTACGACCCAATCCATTGTTGTTATTACCTTTGATTCTAATCGTTGCTATTTTTGTGTATAAATTCCATTGGCGACAGTGGTTAAACTCCTCATCAATATTCATTCTGGGTTTTGTCCTTGTATTTTCTCCCTGGACGATTTCTGCTAGAGATCAAGATGGTGATGTTTTTCTGTTGAAGAAAATTAATGGAATACTAAGGAGGTATAAAAAAAGGATTCCCGTCAGTAGCCAACAGAACAACATACGAGACATAGATAATGGATTCGGGCTCTCATCCCAACAAAACGATCAGGATATAACAATCTCGGGATTATTCGGAACTGACAGTATTGTCACATCTGCGAAAAATTTCCCGTTGAGTTTGTCTAACTATCGAGGATTTCTTACACAGTTTTCTTCAACTACCTCAGCACCACGGATGCAGCAAAATGAATTTGATGAGGATGGACCTTTTCCTTCGAGCGCGACCTATTTTGTACCGGCTCATTTCATCCATAATCAAATTACTGCAATCTTAATCTTGCCAATTTCTTTCCACTTCCTTGATCTAAATCACACGTTAGACCTGCCAATGTGGGATTTACAATGGGATGGGAGATTGTCGTTAGAAGGTAAATTCCTTTTATTGATTAATCTCACCCTTATTGCGTTAGGTATAGCAGTTGCATGGAAACATCATAAATGGGCAGGTTTGATACCAGTGATAGTCAATTTTGGTTATTATCTAGCCAATGCTATTGCACGTACTTCCGGTAGTCGATATCTTGTTCCTGCAGACTGGACAATTTTCTTATACTATAGCTTGGGTTTAGTACAAATAACTTATTGGCTCGTGATTCTGCTAGGCAAATCGTGGGATATACATGTCCTGGAGGAGAATCAACCTACTTTATCCACTACTTCTGGAATGTATAAGATAAAAATGGCTGGGACGGCAGTCGGACTCTTGATACTTGGTTTAGCCCTGCCCATGTCGGGAAAAGTGATTCAACCTGTATATCCTGAAGAGGATAAACGAACTACTCTAAAAACAATAAACCATTTACCCATAGATATGCCTATTGCGATAAAGGACCTTGAAGCATTTATTAAACAAAAAAATGCGAGAGCAATATATGGGCGAGTTTTATATCCACGATTCTATCCTGCCGGAAAAGGTGGTTGCTACCGTTGCGTAATGATTGATTATGCATATACTGTCAAGGACTATCCTCGCTTATCTATGACAGTGATTGGTCCTTATAATGCTTCTGTAATATTGCCGTTGCCTATAGCCCCGAAAAGTATTCCTGATGGATCAGATGTCTATGTCATTGGTTGTGGTAGTGGGTATAAAGCGCTATTCAATGCTCGCATAATTGATGCTTTAATGGTGATTATAGTTGGGGAAGAAAGAAATACTGTTTATATACGCTCACCGATCCCCAAGACATTTGAGTGCCCGATGAGATAATTTGAATATAACTATTCCTGTTATTGATAGTCTGGCAAACGTAGGAAATATACAGAATTATTTTATTACATGATGGTTACTGGATGCGATAAAAGTAGGGATTGCATATAAGAAAAGGGTAATTGTTATTACGATTTTCAGTTTGGAGGATGAATGGAGCGTATAGTTGTTACCGGCATGGGAACGATAAATCCCCTTGGTGAGAATGTTCCTGACACCTGGCAGCAAACTGTCAATGGCGTATCTGGGGTCGCACCGATCACCTTGTTTGACGCATCAGATTGGTCGGTAAAAATCGCCTGCGAAGTAAAGAATTTTGATCCATCAAAATACATGGATAACAAAGAAGCACGTCGTCGGGATCGTTTCGAACAATTTGCGGTGATAGCCGCGAAGGAAGCCCTGGGAAGTTCGTATCTGAAGATTACCGAATCCAACGCAAGACGGATAGGTGTATTTATCTCATCCGCTATCGGTGGTTTAAAATCATTGCAAGATGCAATATTTTCTGTAAAAGAAGAGGGTGGTCGACATATCAGCCCTTTCCTGATCCCGATGTTGATGCCCAATGGAGGTGCAGGGATCGTTTCGATAGTCAATGGGATTAAAGGTCCGAGTATGTCGGTGGCATCAGCCTGCGCATCTGGCGCAGACGGAATTGGTTTTGCGTGGCTTATGTTGCGTGCTGGTCTGATCGATGCAGCTCTGGCTGGAGCAGCTGAAGCAACCATCTCAATCATTGGTATCGCCGCATTTGACCGTGTTGGCGCATTGTCTCGTCGTATCGATGATTTTTCAATGACCCCGCAACCTTTTGACAAGAACCGCGATGGACTGGTGATGGGCGAGGGATCAGCCGTATTAGTTCTTGAGCGCGAGAGCTATGCCAAGGCACGAGGCGCGATAATCTTAGCTGAACTCGCCGGTTATGGAGCAACTGCAGATGCCTACCACGTCACTGCTCCCTCTCAGGATGGATCTGGTGGTGCCGCTGCCATTCTCCAGGCTTTGGATAATGCGAATATCAACAGAGAAGAGGTTGGTTATATTAATGCCCATGGTACTGCTACTCAGTTAAATGATATTTCGGAGACTAAAGCCATCAAGACAGCATTTGGTGATTTAGCTTATTCGATACCAGTATCGTCAACGAAATCCATGACGGGTCATATGATGGGTGCAACAGGAGCATTGGAAGCAATTTTCTGCATACAGGCGATTCGCGAGGGTATTATCCCACCGACTATCCATTATGAGACACAAGATCCCGAATGTGACCTCGATTATGTACCTAATAAGGCGCGGGAAAAAAAAATCAAAGTAGCGATAAGCAATGCTTTTGGGTTTGGGGGACATAACGCTGTTCTAGTTCTGCGTGAATACCGGTAAGAAAGGGATCATCAAGAGCTTCATGAGCAAATTTGCCCTCCAAATTATTGTGTTCGTCCTTAATTCTACTTGCTTCAGGCTTGTCTGCGTGATATAATCCGCCGTCACGCAACCATTGTGATACACTTTTAAGCAACAGAATCTGGGAAAAAAATATAAGGATAATAACAATGATAGATTTACTTAAAGCCGTTGAGGCTCCTGTGAATGAAAATATCGCAGAATTACGTCCTGGGGATATCGTTAATGTGCATGTTCGCATCAAAGAAGGTGACCGTGAACGCATCCAGGAATTCAAAGGTACCGTGATTCGGTTACGCAAAAGTGGTAGCGACGCTAATTTTACAGTCCGACGCATTGCCAGCAATGGTATAGGTGTGGAGCGCACTTTCCTGCTCCGCTCTCCGCGATTGGATAAGGTATCAGTAGAACGTCACTCGCAAGTCCGCCGTGCACAACTATATTTTATGCGGGATCGAACAGGGAAACGTACACGTCTTAAGCAGAAATTTGAATAATCCCCAATAAATGTGAATAAAGGGATCAGTTCTACTGCGTTCTTACCCATTTCCCAGAAGTGCGGTCTAAAATCCGTTAATTGATATTATCGCATTTCAGGGGGTCAATGTTGATGGATTAACTGCAATCAAGTTGAAGAAATCTATAATTACATGCGGAATTGAGCAGGCGGGGTACAAGTTCTCACAGCCTCGGAACATCCAGTTGACAGATGGCAGTAAATTCGTGGGAATATAGATGGGATCCTTTTTTCAAGTGGTCGGGATATTGCCATCCAGTATTTTGACAGATAATCCCATCCCTGATAGGTGATGTTGATAATGACCGAACATTATCGAACTGATAACGCTCCAGAGAGCATATGAATACGGAATGGCTTATTGGTTTATACTGGGATTTACGGCGTATATATCACTTTGGGAAAAAACTCTTTACCAACTTACCGATCAATACCCAAATGCATTTTGTTATGATTACTAGCCAGAATTCCCGGACAATTTCCTTGCAAATATATTAACGTCAAAGAAGATAGCTGTTTGGGATTAATAACAGGTGAACGAAGATTGCATATATAGTCTTCATCATCAAGGTGTGATTGGAGTATCCTCTGAATTGAAACAGTTATAGGTTGCTCCATATGAATTGACCCAACTGGTGGAACTGCGAGGTCATCCATTTGGTTTATCAGTAGAATATCACAAAATATGGTTGGCTGACCAATCGAATATGCGTATATTGTTTACGCAATTGTTACTAATGAAGGTAATCGACCTTGAAAAGGAAACCACTAGTTCCAATAGGTGTAGAATAATATTATGGCGAAGATAATAAACTATTCACCGATCGGAATCTTCGATTCTGGTGTTGGTGGACTTTCCGTGTTACGAGCTATCCGCGAACAGCTACCCAGTGAATCTATACTATACATAGCTGATCAGGCACATGTACCCTATGGCTCAAGACCATTAGGTGAGGTTCGGGATTTTTCAGTAGAGGTAGCTCGTTTATTGATAAGCCAGGGAGCAAAATTAATTGTTGTAGCATGCAATACTGCCTCAGCGGCAGCCTTGCATTGCCTTCGCGAAATCTTTAAAAGCGTTCTTTTTGTTGGTATGGAACCGGCAGTTAAACCAGCTGTCGAACAATCACAAACCGGTGTTGTCGGCGTGCTAGCCACCTCGGCAACCTTTCAAGGTAAATTATATGCTTCGGTTATCGAACGTTTTGCCAATGGGGTAAATGTTCTCCAGGATACTTGTCCTGGTTTGGTCGGTCAGATTGAAAAAGGTGAATTGGATGGACCGGTCACGAGGGTAATCTTGGAAACCGCTCTTTTCCCAATGATTAAGGAAAATATTGATACTATCGTGATTGGATGTACACATTACCCGTTTGTTATCCCACTCATTCAAGAAATCGTTGGAGAGAAAGTTCGCGTTATCGATCCAGCACCCGCTGTAGCAAGGCAGGTAGGACGTCTTCTAGATTTCTTTAGTTTAAAAAATTCAAGGGAGGAACGTGGCAAGATCACATTTTATACATCTGGTGATGTAGTTTCCTTTCAATCTCTATTGAATAAATTGATCGGCGAACACGGATCTGTTACCAGGGTGATATGGACGGAAACTCGTTCCTTAGTAATAAAGTAAGGTGATGTGAGAAAGATAACAGGCTCTGATTACTCGAAGGTAGATATATCGATTAGTGTGTAATGGAAACGAGGTTTTTTAAAAATTATCCATATTTATATAGACCTGAGTCAATCTGCTGTGAGTCAATATATGTGCCTACCCATTGATTGAATCCCTCTAGTTATCAGATAAATATTTACAATGGGACTGTAGGATGATCAGTGATATGGAGATTAATTGATAAATATGAATTTTTCTGAGCATTGAGAGGTTGTAACCACTCAGGGTGGTTTTTTCGACACCGGAAAAATTTTGATCGTAACTATTTTTAGCTATTGGTTTATGGAAATCGACTCAACCTTTTCCCCCGTATATAACAATTTACCTATCGGTGAACTGGAACGTCGTGCCAAGATTGCTTATGAACACATGATTGAATGTGACCTGTGTGCTCGGCAATGCGGTGTGAACCGTATGACAGGGGCTTCTGGAGTATGCCGAATTGGAATACAAGCAAAGATAAGCAGTTTCGGGGCACATTTTGGTGAAGAGAAACCTTTGAGCGGCTGGCGTGGTTCTGGGACGATCTTTTTCACCAGATGCAACTTGCGTTGCCAATATTGCCAAAATTTTAGTATCAGTCAGACAGACTCGGGGTGTGAGGTAGAAACAGATGAGCTCGCATCAATTATGATCAATTTGCAGAATCAAGGTTGTCACAACATAAACTTAGTTTCACCAAGCCATGTTGTACCTCAGATCTTACGGGCGTTGGCTATCGCGGTTCAGCTTGGTTTGCACATTCCATTGGTTTACAATACAGGTGGTTATGATGCTTTAAGCACTCTTAAAATGTTGGATGGTGTGATCGACATTTATATGCCAGACATGAAATATTCGAATTGCGGTGTGGCTTACCGCTTATCACGCGTGAGAGATTATCCATCAATCAACCGGGTAGCAGTCCTAGAGATGCATCGTCAGGTTGGGGATTTACGGATTGATAAGCAGGGGTTGGCACAACATGGTTTATTGATCAGGCATCTTGTTCTTCCAAGGAATCTGGCCGGAACGAAAGAAGTCATGAAATTTATCGAAAGAGACATATCGAGAAATACATATGTGAATATCATGGCTCAGTATCACCCTGCGTATAATTCACATCACTACCCGGAAATTAATCGACCAATCACAGATTGCGAGTTCCAGGCAGCGCTGGAAGATGCTATCCAAGTCGGTTTGACACGCCTGGATAGGATAACGTTGTAGCTCTTATTGTGTTTCGATTGATCGGATTTTATTTCCTTTAGATCCGTGAAGAGAAAAACGGATGATAGGTTTACCATTCGGTGAATAGTTTACGTTAACAACACCATAGTTATGCGCGGTTACAGTAAAATGCAGTTTATAGCCTTTTATAGCTTGGGACTGCGTTTTTATCCGAGTCCAAGTGAGGTTATTGACCGCTTGTTCAAATGGGGAAGCGCAGAACTCCCACAATCGTAAGGGTGGAAAGGTGGGGTAGTTAAGGCAGGCTTCAATCGCGTGACCCGCATGCAAGTCACCGGTCAGGATATAAAGGTTTTCTATCGCATGGGTGGCAATGAAATTTAATAGGCGGTTACGCTCAAGCTTAAAACCGTTCCAGCGATCCCGGGTAAAATCTCCTAACATATCGAAGAGTATTGATGACGACGAAACCAAGAATTTCAGTGGAAACTTATCTTCAAGCAACCAGTGTTCGAGTTCAATCCACTGCCCATCATCCAGAATGCGGTTTGTTATGCCCTCTTTTATCCGGTTTGTTCGGGTGTCCATTATAAAAAAGGCAGCAGCACCGAAGGAAAATTTAAATGCAAGGGAACCTTTACTATTGAGGATGTTAAACCGTCCGCTGGTGTCCACCTTTATCGGGTGAATTGGATCTAAACCATGGATACCCTGGTGCTCCCAATAAGCCTCCAGTGCATCGCGAACGCGATGAAGGGATAAAAACAGCTCATCTTTGGGTCGATGTTTTATCCAACGCAGGAATTTTTCATAAAAAGGGATTGAAGCCAATCGACGGGTTTTATCATCCCAATGCCAGTCATTATCAACTTCATGATCATCCAGAATCATGAATACGGGAAGATTCTTCAATAGATTTCGAAAAGGAGGGCGGGACCAAGTGTAAGTATAAACATCACGGTAATCATGGATGGTAATCGCGATGTGTCCTAGATTGTTATATTGCCATTGGTCGGCATAGATTTGATCGCCAAGCATTAGTATGAAACGGAGGTCATCTACTTGCCGTTGTATATCGATAGCGTTAAAAATTCCTCCCCCATTTGCACTACTTGGACGAAAACAAGATCCAAAAACAAAACTGAATGGATAACGTTCACCTGGCGGGGGAAAAGTTATAAATGATGGGTACGGTATCTTTGATGGTTTTGGCTTCGTTTTAGTTAAAGTCAAGGCATAGTGGTATTGTGTCTCAGACCGCAGTTGGGTGATTGTAACAATTCCAACATAGCCATCCTCAGCTACTAGCAATCCAGATGTCCCTATTAAAGAGGCATCGCTCAGGTTTGATTTCTTCCCTATCCACACATATAGAGTTACGGGACCATCAGCGCGAGCCCATATTTTTACACGATCATGTGAGAGTCCCCCGATAATTGGACCAAGAATGAGTTGATGGGTAATAGCCATGCAAGGTCCTTTTTTAATTAATGCTCCTTATCCTTCGTTTTATCCATTATTATTATTTTCAGGCTGGACTGCCAAAAAGATCCATTCACGAGCCATTAAGCGAAGTTCATCGTCATCATCGAATTTTATCCCTACCATAGCCATAACCGTGCGGGAGTAATGCGGATGACGGTTGGCGAACGCAACGATTGCATTCCCGGCTTGTTCGGCAGACAGCATAGTGGCAGAAGCTTTGAACTGGCGTTTACCAACCTGTGCGTGGAATATTGGATTGGCTTGGATGTTTTGAAACCAGTCGGCTCTTTGTCCATAGGCTACTTCGATATAATAGATATCTCTTTCCTTGTCATAATCTATCACATCTACCATAGCGTAACATTGTTTACCAGTCTTTCTCCCTATTGTTGTGATGAACATCCATTGCATACCGAGTAATTGTTCCCAGCCACCAAAGCCAATCTGGTGCAGAAATACAGGAAATCTTAGAAACATCTTGAGGAAATGACCAGGTCGCTTTTGTAACGTTCCTGGATTTGTGTTGTTTTTTTTCCATTTTTGCATGACACCTTTTTTCCGCACGAAATTGATCTGATCAACTATGAATCAGTTCATTCTTGTTTCCATAATATAGCGATCAGGTTGAAACTTCCTAACGAATCTGTTACACCAAGATCGTTTTCCTCCATTATCGACTCCCCCAATATTACGTTTGAGTCATTCCTCTTTGGTAAGTTTATAAACTGTGTCCTTTGGGCGTACAGTTTGGGAGACTTTCATGGCTACTTCTTGTCCTGATCCAACCTCATTAACACCCTGGTGTTCAATTTGCAGTGATGTGACCTCTTGTTTAAAATCGGTTGAATGTCCAAGAAAGTGTACCATGTCACCTACCTGAATTGTAGCGGTTGTAATGATAACTGCCACCTTGATTTTGTCGTAGAAGTGTGTAACTTGACCGATCCGAATTCCTGACATGGTTTAAACCTCCTTTCAAATTGCCTGTATATCAGGTGATAGTAGTTTTTACTTTAACACCCATCCTTTTCATGAAATAAAGTAAACGTATTGGCTCAACCATTTATCCCATCATCCATAAACCTGGCAAACAGGTTGAACCAGTAAGGTATTGGAAGAGATAGGCTAGAACTGGTATCGATGTCAATTCGTCTCCATCCTTATAGAATACTATATTCTCAATTTTAATTGTTTTACGTTTTATCTCACCGGTAACATTGAGCTTGAGGAGGACTCTATAAAGGACCTTATGAAATATCTGGATACCCCACCAAAGAAGTTTGCTTGTTGGATGAACTCCCTTTTGTGGAAAAAGCTTTAAGCCGACCATTACTATTGTGTGTATTACCCGCTCTATAAACCAATGGTTCCCGAAAAAATAAAATCCTATCTCTCTCATGGTCGGATCCATTTCTGGGGTAAGGCGTAGCTCTTCAAAGAACAGTGAGGCGAATTTATATAAAGATTAATTCTATTGATGAATAGAGTCACTCATCTCATCCAATGCATTGATTTGTTCGGAAGTCAACTGCCAACCTAGGGCGCCGGCATTCTGCCTTGCTTGTTGGGCATTTTTCGCACCAGGTATTGGAAGTGCTCCTTTGTTAATCAACCAATTCAAAGCAACTTGGGAATTGGTTTTTCCACCATGATCCTGACCAATTTCGATCATAAGTTTGAGCAATGGTTGGATCTTTGTTAATGTAAATCTAAAACGACGATGGCGGATACTTGGTGGTAAATTCTCTAATGTATATTTGCCTGTTAGTAATCCTTGTGCTAATGGACTGTAAGCGATTAAGCGAATTCCCAGTTCTTGGCAACGCCCCAACAAACCATTCTTCTCAACCTCGCGATCCAGCAGATGGTAGAGCACCTGGTTGGAGGATAATTGAATGTTATACCTCGCCAGGGAAGTATAAGCGCGCAGCATTTGGGTTCCGTCATAGTTGGATACACCCACTGAATGGACCAATCCTTGGTGGACCGCCTCTGCTAGTCCCTTCATCCAAGTTTCGATAGGAATAGGTGGTAGTGGTACATGAATCTGATACAAATCCACAGCTTCAAGTTTAAGTCGTTCCAAACTGTGGTGCAAAGCACTCAACAGCGATTTTTCGTTCCACCGCCAAGGGAAAGGGAAGAATTTAGTAGCTACGATAACTGGTCCTTTGCTATCCTTGATGAATTGCCCTAACAACCTCTCTGATTGACCTCGACCATACACTTCGGCTGTATCTACAAACCGCATACCTTCCTCTATAGAAACCTCAAAGGCTGACTTGATATCTTCATAACAAAAACTTCGACCATAATTCCACATAACACGATCACCCCATGATGAAGCGCCAACGCCCATATTAATCTCGCTCAGGGATGGGATTTCAGCGTAGTTTGTTTTTTTCAAAACACCCTCCACAACATCAATGTAGATATTCTAATGCTTTTTTGGAATATTGGTTGTCGAAATTGATAATTATTGAGAGGCTATAGGTCTCCGGTTACGCATATAGTCAGTCCTTTCCATATTTATAATTTCAGGGTTTTCATCCAGCCAAATTCAGGTTAGAATCGGTACATCAAAACTCATGCAGAACTAATGGAACGCCAGCTACTTGGCGGTTATTGTTAGGTGGCTGGCGCTCCCTGAGTTCTGGGGAGGTTCCTATGATATGTCAACCGAATAAACGGCAAATGCCAGAATCTCCGGCAGATCTGGCTAAACGACTGTCCCTACCGTTTACTAATCTGCATTTACTAATACGCGCTCTAACACACCGGTCATATGTAAACGAGCACTCGGATGCTCTCGAAGACAACGAGCGATTGGAATTCTTGGGTGATGCGGTACTGGATTTTGTTGTTGGGGCATGGCTCTATAATCATTTTCCAGAGATGACTGAGGGTGAATTAACACGCCTGCGTTCTGCCTTAGTAAGAACTGAGCAACTAGCGGAGAATGCTCGCCATTTAGATCTTGGTCGTGGCTTGAGGTTAGGTAGAGGTGAGGTGAATGGAGGTGGTTATGACCGTCCGGCATTATTGTGTGCCACATTTGAGGCAGTTATTGGCGCATTGTATCTTGAAGCAGGCGTATCTGCTGTGGAGAGATTTGTCATTCCACTGCTTGAGGATGCTCGAGAACGCATCTATCTCGGATTAAATCTATTTGATCCAAAAAGCCGCCTGCAAGAATGGGCACAGGGACAGAAACTTGGTTCACCTAAATATTTGATTCTAAAGGAAAGTGGCCCCGAGCACTCCAAATCATTTGAAGTCGAAGTGCAGGTTGACGGTCGAGCTTATGGTCAGGGAAGTGGATATAGCAAACAAGTTGCCGCTCAAATGGCAGCACAAACCGCACTGGAATACCTGGGATTGATATAACAATCTTGCTAATTATCTTATTTCTATCGCCTATTTCATTCAATGCCATTACGCCTAAAATCGCTCGAACTACATGGATACAAGACCTTCGCTGGCCGAACCGTCTTTGAGTTTGCTGAGGGTATCACAGCTATAGTAGGTCCAAATGGATCTGGCAAATCGAACATTGCTGACGCGTTGCGTTGGGTGTTAGGTGAGCAATCTTATAGCCTGCTTAGAGCCAAGAAGACCGAGGACATGATCTTCTCCGGCTCAGAGCAACGTCCTCGCTCTGGTATGGCTTCAACAACACTAGCATTTGATAATTCCGATAACTGGCTACCAGTTGATTATTCCGAGGTTGCCCTGATGAGACGTGCTTATCGCGACGGGCGTAATGAATATTTACTTAATGGTCAACATGTCCGCTTGCGTGAGATCAATGAACTTCTTGCCCAATCCGGATTAAGCGAGCGTACATTTACCATACTTGGACAGGGTCTTGTAGATGCTTCTCTCGCACTTAAAGCCAATGAACGTCGCCGCTTGTTTGAAGAAGCAGCTGGCATTGGTCTCTATCGTATCCGCCGTGAGGAAACCTTGCGTCGTCTGGAGACAACTAGACGGAACCTAGAGCGCGTGCTTGATATTATGCTCGAGCTCGAACCACGTCTACGAAGCTTGGAACGGCAGGCGCGCCGGGCACAGGATTATGCTCAAGCTCAGGCTGATCTACGATTTCTCTTGCGTGATTGGTATGGCTATCATTGGCATCAAGCCCAAAAAGCATTAGCAAAAAGTCGTGAAATCATGCGGGATCATGAGGTTAGACTTAACGAGAACAGAGATATATATCAAAAACACCAACATGAATATTCAGCCTTTCGCGAAAAGACTCAAGAATTACGCTCCTGTCTGAATACCTGGCATCACCAATCGTCCGAATTGCACAGTCAACGAGAGAAGATCAACCGCGATTTGGCAGTGATGGAAGAGCGCCAACGCTCGCTCTCATCGACCCGTTTAGTAGTTCAAACAGAACTAGGACACATCTTGGACGAGGAAAGGCTTGCTCAACAGAGATTTGTGGAAGCTGAGCAGGAAGTGTCTCGATTGCAAACTGATTATGAGGAAGCCTTTTTTCAAGTTAACAACACACGCCAGATTTTCGAGGTAAGCCAAGCTGATCGCGAGAAGGTTGAAAAGAAATCACAAGTCACACACCAAAAAATCGATGGTTTAATTACAAACCGTGCTAAGTTACGGGCTCATTTAGATGAACTTCAGATCCGCCTCGAAAATCTACAAAAAAAACTTCAAATAAGTGAACAACACATCAAGCTCGCTGAACAGGCAGTTGTTGATGCGGAAAAAGATCATAAAACTTCGATTTTGAATCTTGAGAAGGTGAAAGCTACACAACATCTTACTGAAGCTGATCTTAATCAGAAAAAGACTACAACCATCGATCTCGAAAGTGCTCTTGGCAAGAAAATTCAGGAGCTGTCAGCCCTCGAAACCAGCCAGACCCGTCTTGAAGTTCAGTTGGAAGTGGTTGAGCAGGCAGAACACTCATTGACCGGTTATGCTGAAGGTGCCCGGTTCCTATTGGAAGCTGCACGCGAAGCGCGTATTAAGGGATCTCACGGCGCTTTGAGTGCAGTGATCGACGTTCCGGTTGAATTCGAGACAGCAATAGCTGCAGCCCTTGGTGATTATGTGGATGCTATTCTGCTCAAGTCAGACCAGGAGATTGAAGAGGCGCTGAAACTACTCGAAAGCGGTAAAGCCGGACGTGCGGCTTTGATTCCATTATCATGGTTGTTTAAACAATCTCCGATGAAAGTTCCTGAAGATACAGATTGCGTAGGGCTTGCAGCAGATTTAGTAAAGACATCCGATGAATTCAGATCGGTTGTAGATTTGCTTCTTGGTCATGTGATTGTAGTTAAGGATCGTAGAGCCGCCCGTCGTTTGGTTAATGGAGAGGATGATTGTTTACAGGCAGTGACTTTACGCGGTGAGGTTTTCCGCGCAGATGGTGCTGTCATTGCGGGTAAACAAACCAGGTCAGTGATAATAAGCCGTCCACGTCAGCGACGTGAGTTAAGGAAATTATTAGATGACTTAAGTGAAAAGATAACTAGGCTGTCTGAGTCAATAAAGCAATGTTCTGAGAATTTTGCCAAGGCAAAGCGAAGACAAATCCGGGTAGAGGAATCTTTACGAAGAACCTGTTCTCATTTTGAAGAGGCCCAGGGGACTGAGCAGCGATTTAAATTAAGATTAGAATCGGCGTGTCGTGAGTGTGATTGGCAGAGATCACAAAAAAAGCATTTGGAAGATGAGATCATCCAGGCTGAAAGTGAATATAAACAATCAATAGAGACCCTCTCAGTTGTCGATATGAATCTTACGCAAGCTTATGAAGAAATTCGTACTCTGGATATCGAACTAGCCGAACTTGCTTTTGAGGATGTACAAAACCAGTTGACTTATTGGAACACTCGTCTTGGTGTAGTTGAGCGCGTATTGAGTGATGCGAAATCGCGATGTGAGGAACGTCGGCAAACAATAATTCGGCTAAAGGAGCAACAAGATAATCTTGGTCGTCAATCGATTGAAATCGATCGCTCATTAGCGGAGTTGGAGATCCAAAGAGAGGATTTGCGAAATCAGGTAACTAATTGGAATGAGCAATTGGATGCACTTCGGCTGAAGATCGAACCATACGAGAAAGAACTGGAAACAATCGAAGGGCAAGAGATCAATCAGCAGGATCGTGAGCTTTCTTTACAGAGATTGTTATCAACAACCGAGCGCCAATATTCTCAGGCGCAACTGGATTCCACCCATCGCCAGGAATCGTTGGATATACTCCGCCAGCGAATCGAAGATGATTTTGGTTTGGTCATGTTCGAATATGTTGATGATGTCTCTGGACCAGTCCCACTTCCGTTTGAAGGAATGGTTGAGCAGTTACCTGTTGTAACAAGGCTACCACTTGACATGGAGGAACAAGTAACCCAACAGCGCGCTCGTTTGCGCAGGATGGGACCGGTTAATCCAGAAGCCAAGAAGGAATATGATTCTGAACATGAACGTTATGAATTTTTAAAGAAGCAAGTATCCGACCTTCAAAATGCTGAGAATAATCTTCACCAAGTGATTGCTGAACTAGATGAATTAACAAAACGTGAATTTCTCAAGACTTTTGATGCTGTGGCGAACGAATTTCACGAGATTTTTATCCGTTTGTTTAATGGCGGATCAGCAAAACTGGTGTTAACTGATGCAGAGAATCCCATCAATACTGGCATTGATATTGAGGCACGATTACCAGGTCGTCGGGAACAAGGACTCGCACTGCTTTCCGGTGGAGAGCGCAGTCTGATCGCAATTGCCTTGGTTTTTTCACTGCTGAAAGTCTCACCAACGCCGATTTGTGTGATGGACGAAGTAGATGCAATGCTTGATGAGGCGAATATTAGCCGCTTTAGTGATCTTTTACTCGACCTTAGTAAGGATACTCAATTTGTAATTGTTACACATAACCGGAATACAGTTCAAGTCGCTGATGTGATCTATGGAGTAACAATGGGTCGTGATTCGACCAGCCAGGTCATCAGTCTGAAGCTTGATGAAATCACAGAGAAAATCCTCAGAGGATAGAGGCTTTTACAAGTTAATGTTTATGTAAGAAAGTAAATTACCTTCATCAACTCAGACGGTGATTGACTAATCCCTTTATTGGATGGGTTGCTGCCCGAAAAACACTTCAATCGCTTTTTGCAGATCTGGGTCTGCTGGAATTTTATCTAACCAATTGTCATATGTCTTTATGTCTGTTTGCTTTTGAGCTTCTACCAACCATTCTTGGAATCTTGTCTCGCAAGCTTGTTGATATTCACTATCGGTCAGAGGGCGATTTTCATGCCCAAGGACTTGGATGATGTGATAACCAAAAGACGTTTTTATCGGCGTGCCGATTTGTCCGATGTTCAATCCAAAACTAGTTTGTTCGAATTCAGGGACCATCATTCCCTTGCCAAACCAACCCAGGTCACCACCTTTATCTTTTGTACCAGTATCCTGAGAAAATTCCATGGCTAATGTTGCAAAGTCTTGACCCATGAGCAGTCGTTCACGAACAGACTTAGCGATATCTTTATTAGCGACGAGGATGTGGCGTGCCCACACTTGCTCTTGTGTTGCTGGTACATTAGTTGTAATTATTTTGTAGAGCTTGTCCCGAAATATATTCGCTTTGAATAGAGATCTGAAGTCAGCTTCATTTGCACCAAGTGTTTTATACAGTTCGAGGTTTTTATCGTACGTCTGGTGATACCCTTCTAAAGTATATGGAGTAGAGGTGGATGTTGGTGCAGGTGTGGATGTCGGGCTGGGAATCGGCAAGGGAGTCGCGGTAATATCAGGTGTTACCGTTGGTTCAGATGTTGATGTTGGGGTAGTGGTTGCGGTTGGTGTAATTGTTACAAGAGCCAACTGTTCGGGTGATAATGTTGAGAACGTGATTGAAGTAGGGGTTATGGTTGGTGTGGGACTTCCGTTTGGGAAGTACCGAAAGAACGCTTCGAGTGCCCCTTCTACCTCATCTGGTTCACCGACGATACCTCTCCGGGCAGCCTCCTGGCTAATCAAATGCTCTTCAATAAGGGAATCGATTACACTTTGACCAAGCATTGATGGTGTGTTCAATCGATCCTCGATTTGCTGATTCTGACTTGTCGTATCGTACCCGAATAGTTGTCCAAGTTGATTGTTTTGAAGATACTGGTTGATAAGGCGTTGGCGTTCCAGGCGGACTCGCAATTGGAATTCGCGGAGAGTGATGACTTCATCGCCAACTTTGGCTATCGGTTGGCGAAGCTGTAGCACCTTAATATCCAAATAACCATATGCAATGATCATTATTATTGCCAATATAACGCCGATAGCTGCAAACCTGATGACAATGGTTTGACGCCGTTCACGTTCTAGGCGTGCCAGGTGCTTTTTGCTCGTTATTGTTGGGGTAGGCTTGTTTTTTACCATAGTAAACCTCTTTAATGAATGTAGGTGGCGTGGATTTATCACACAAACCGTTTTCAATCATACAAATGCGAACTAGCCTTCTTCCCAGGTTGTTCCTGTGAATGGTAGCAACGCAATTTGACGAGCTTGTTTGATAGCATTTGCTAAAGCACGCTGATGACGAGCGCAAGTACCGGTCTGACGGCGTGGGCGGATCTTGCCATCTTCTGTGATAAAACGGCGTAGTAGATCTACTTTTTTATAATCAATGGTAAGAAGTTTGTCTGTACAAAATTGGCAGACTTTTGGACGAGTATAATATCGCCGTTCCGGTCGGTCGGATTCTTGGCGAGAGAAATCAGATCTTGATCCATTATTTGTATAATCTTCTGTAGACATATATTACGACTCCAATCTGTACTTAAAAAGGGAACTCATCTTCATGTGGTTGGGATTCTGTTTCTTCGGAGCTTTCCCCTTGGGAATGATTCGTATCCCGACGCTCTCCCAACATCATCATCTCATTGGCAACGATCTCGACTGATGTATGCCTTATGCCCTCTTTGTCTTCCCAATGCCTGGTCTGCAATCTACCTTCTATATAAACCTGCTGGCCTTTGGTAAGATATTGTTTACATATCTCAGCTAAGTTACTCCAGGTGACAACGTTGAACCATTCGGTCTCATTATGGCGTTCACCGTCAGCAGTATTCCAAGAACGACTGACAGCTACTGAAAAGGTCGTTACAGGTCGGCCAGAGGGGGTGTAACGCATTTCAGGCTCTCGTCCCAAGTAGCCGATAATCATGACTTTATTCAAACTTCGGCTCATGACATCCTCCTTCTGGTTGTAACCAGGAAACTAATATATTTGGTAATTAATTGACAAGCAAGAGCATATGGCGCATAACAGGTTCATGAAAACGTAGATTGCGTTCCAATTCAGTTGTGGTAGCAGGGGGTAATGAGATATTCAATAGAACATACTGACCCTCACGTTGCTTGCGTATTTGGTAAGCCATTTTGCGGCGACCCCAATGATCCACCTTGTCAATGCTACCGCCTGCTACATTGATCCAATCCTTGACTTTTTCGATAGTGGCATTAATAGCAGCCTCATCCAAATCTGGATGGATCACACAAACGAGTTCATACTTGCGCATGTGGAACCTCCTTTCCTCGGGATTGCCCCCAGACGACACCGTAGGCTGGCTGGGAGCGGAAAGAGTCACGTGTGAGGCGTGACTTTAATAAAGTGGTTTATAGTTTAGCACAAACTAGTAGTTTTGGGAAGGAGCAATGGTTAGAGGGTGTTGAAAAACGAAGAGGCACTCCCAGATATGGTGGTATTTTCGGGTACAAATCGATATAACCACCGCCATATATGACTTTTTCAACACCCAAAATGGTAGGAACAAACTATCTATTATCCATTTCCTGTGCTTAATATGGGTAATTTGATAGGGGAATTATGTCTTAATAAAATGTCGGTTTTTGATGACTTTTCTTAGGGAATATATTCAGACGTCATATGGAATATTTATCGCTAAGGAATCAATAAGTGAATATTTGAATTCATTGATCAATTATTTAATTCAATTCACGGTTGAGAAAACAATCCCCTCTCTTAAACACTTAAGCCTCGTGATAATATCATTTGAAATTTGCAATTCCCGCGCTGATCATTACCGACATTACATTACTTGATGTATATAGGATTACTGAAAATCCATCCCCTCCATCGTCCTAGATAATACCGATAAGCCTCCAATCGATAGATTCCAGGTTGGGTCGTAATATGAGTGAAGGATTCCCGCCGTCCCCATTTGCGGATTAATTGACCATCTTTGACCAGGTGGATCTCAGCCAATCCTGGCAAATGGGCTTGTATTGTTACTCCTCCTTTGGATGCGATCTCCTCTCCCATGATGACGGAGGTATCCCGGTTCTGTGCAGAAAATCTAAAGCCACGTGTCGGGAGAGGCTTGTCATAACCGATGAATGCATTTCCATTGCTTAAGGCTTTAAGTATCATAATTCGATCGGTTGCTATGTCACCACAAAGAGAATGTTGTACCAATAGATGAGTATTGATTGTCGCGAAGTGATATTCATACGGGAAAATCACCCGCCGTAAAGGTCCTATTCTGATATGTAGAGCATGTGCATCTGAGCCACCAATTGCGACAATATGTCTACCCTTAGCTAGAAGTTCATCCCATTTCAACAGTGCTTCAGAAAAAGGGCTATGGGCAATGAATCCAGGGAAAAATCCATAAAATAGACCCATTAATTTTGTCTTTATGAGTGATTTGAATTCACTGAATCCGTTCCACAATTCTATGCCAGTATATCCCTCGACTGACCAATCAATCCAAGAGATGTCAGGTTGGTCGAAAGCTGGCTGTAATGGATCTATAGGGTGAGCTAAGAAAGATAGTCCCCCTGCCTTGGACACTTTATCAATGAGGGTTCCCGGGTTATCAGCCGTATTTGCTAACCCCCGTCCTGCTCCGAAAACTAGTAGATGGTTCTTTTGGGGTTTGATACTTTGGTTATGGATCTCTTCACCAACCAATAATAAGATGCGTTTATTTCCTTCCTGATAATAACCTTCCAATCCTTTTGAAAGGAGATTGTGATCAGTGATGATGATACCATCCAAACCTGCGTGTAATGCGACTTGAGCAATATCACGGTGAAGACCACTACCATCAGAAAAGCATGTGTGTATGTGCAGATTGAAGATCAGTTCGTGCATTAATGTACTCGAGTTGACGATATTGCCTTATCACAGGTATAATTTGCCCGCTATCTTGCAGGAGGCAAAGGTATGGAAAAATATCTGGACTTAGCTTTAATTATAACGTCGGTTACTTTGATTATTAGTGTTATCCTTCAAAGCAAGGGTGCTGGGTTGGGCGGTTTATCGGGTGCAGATACCGGCGGAGTATTTACTGCACGCAGGGGTATTGAAAAGACCTTATTTTGGGTAACGATCGTATTAAGTGTTGTGTTCTTTATTCTGGCAATTACTGCTGTTATAATTTCACGGTAGGTAAAACCATCTTCCAGAAAGACCGTTTGTCTGATTACGACGTTCAAGTCGGGTCTAGGGAAAGGTCTTTCTTTATTTATGTATGAAAAAACTGCGCTGGCAAATTCTAGTTGTAATGGTTACACTGGTTATTGTTGGGATTTTACTTCTCAGCCAACAACCGGTAATGCAACCTCTATTACCACTACCGACTAGTGGAGGGGTGTTCACCGAAAGTTTAGTTGGTTCACTTAGCAGGTTAAATCCATTATTGGATTGGAACAATTCTTCAGACCATGAAGTTGATCGCTTGATATTCTCAGGTTTAATCACCTTTGATGCGCGTGGTATGCCGATACCTGACTTGGCTGAATCGTGGGGAACTTCGCAGGATGGGACGATATACAACTTCTCTATTCGCCCAAACGCAGTTTGGCACGATGGGACACCTGTCACTAGTGACGACGTCATCTCAACCATTGGATTGATACAAGGAGGGGGATCCTCCTTCCCCCAAGACATCCAGGATATGTGGGAAAGTATCGAGATCAATAGACTGAACGAGAGGACTCTCCAATTCCACCTACCCGAACCTTTCGCTCCATTCTTGGATTATTTATCTTTTGGTATTTTACCCAAGCATATTTTTACATCCATACCGATCGATCAATTGGGAAATGCAGAGTTTAACCTAAAACCAATTGGTACAGGACCGTATCAATTTGATCACTTAATTTTGGAGAATGGTCAAATAAACGGCGTGGTATTGACTGCATTTGATAAGTATTATAATCAGCAACCTTTTATCCAACAGGTAGTATTTCGTTATTATCCTACTCCTGTTGAAGCATTGATGGCCTACCAGCAAGGGGAAGTTCTTGGAGTCAGTCAGGTGACATCGGCCTCATTAAAGGACGCACTTGCCGAGCCAAATCTTTCATTGTATTCCTGTCGCCAACCAGAGTTAAGCCTGATATTATTGAATTTAGATGACGGTGCAGTACCTTTTTTCCAAGAACAGTCTGTGCGGAAAGCATTAATGCTTGGATTGAATCGCCAACGGATGATTGATGTTATCTTACAAGGCCAGGCTATCCCGGCGGAGGGACCAATTCTACCTGGCTCGTGGGCTTATTATGATGGTTTCGAACACATTAACTATGATCGCGAAGCTGCAATTGCTTTGTTAAAAACCAAGGGATATGTCATTCCGGCTGAAGGTGGTGATGTAAGAGTTAAAGATGGAAAACCGCTTGCTTTTACTCTCATTTACCCAGATGACACTTTGCACACAGCTCTAGCAGAGTCAATCCAGAGTGACTGGGCTTTGATTGGAGTCAAGGTAGATCTACAATCAACACCTTACGATCAGTTGTTTATTGATCACTTATCCCCAAGGAAATACCAAGCCGCTCTTGTGGACTTAGACCTAAGTCGATCTCCTGATCCTGATCCGTACCCGTTCTGGCATCAAGCTGAAGCAACTGGTGGACAGAATTATTCCCAATGGAACAACCGGACCGCTAGTGAATATCTCGAACAAGCACGAACAATAACTGATCTGGCTGTGCGGACAAGGTTGTATCGAAACTTCCAAGTTGTTTTTGCGAAGGAAATACCCGCACTGACTCTATACTATCCTGTATACACATTCGCTGTGGACATCCAAGTACGTGGTGTTCAGGGAGCACCAATATTTGATATAAGTGACCGATTCGCGAACATCACCAGCTGGTACCTGGTCACCCGTAGGGCTTTAGAACAAACACCGACACCGACTATAACGCCTTAAATACTTATCTTGTTGATCGATTTGTACATGTACTCGCAGAATAAAGATCGAATTTCATATTATTTTAGCGAACAGAAACTATATGAATAGTTACTATCGGGTGAGCAATTTTGGCCATTATCTCTATAAAAGACAGGATTGGTTAAACCAAGACTTACAATAAATAACTTACATTTGACATGTGAGCGTCCAGCCGGCTTTTATGGACGAACCGGTTGACCCAGATGAAAGTAAAGTGAAATGTTAGACTGCCATAAATTGTAGTATAAGGCTCGGGAGCATTAAACCTTGCGAGAATTCCTCGCTCGTCTCGATTTATTGCAGATCTAATTACCAGAATGACACCAAAAATATTGCGGATTAATATGTACAAGAAGTACTCGAAATTACGCGAGGCTGTCATTGATTCTATAAAGTATTACGGAGATATAAAAAATGACTGAAACCCGGCATCAGGCCTTACAGTATGCCAGCCAGAATAAACAACGTTTTCTTGCGGAACTGAATGAATTGCTAGCTATTCCTTCGATCTCTACCGATGACAAACACAAATCCGACATGCGACGAGCTGCTGAATGGCTGGAATCCCAATTACGAAATCTCGGAATCAAGAACGTGCAGATTATGCCGACAAGCAAGCATCCAATAGTTTATGGGGAATGGCTGGAAGTAGTTGGTGCACCAACAATGCTCATTTATGGACATTATGATGTTCAGCCAGTTGACCCCCTTGATCTTTGGCAGAGTCCACCTTTTACGCCGACGCAGCGTGGTGAAAATCTGTATGCCCGTGGCGCCTCGGATATGAAGGGACAAGTAATGGCTACTCTGAAAGCGCTTGAATCGATCGTAAACAACAGCCGGCTAACAGTCAACATAAAATTCTTGATTGAGGGTGAAGAGGAGATTGGCTCGCCAAGTCTGGATACTTTTATCCCCGAACATAAGGATCTTCTGTCCTGCGATTTTGCACTTAACCCGGATGCCGGGATGATTGGACCAGACTTGCCGACAATCACCTACGCGTTACGCGGTTTGGCCTACTTTGAATTGTGGATTTATGGTCCCGCACATGATCTACACTCCGGTACATTCGGTGGTGTCATACACAATCCAGCACAAGCGCTGAGCGAACTGATTGCAGGTATGCATGACGAGAAAGGAACCATCACATTGCCCGGTTTCTTTGACAAAGTGCGCAAGATCAGTCCCAAGGAGCACGCAGAGCTGGCGCGCTTGCCGATGAATCAAGATTATTATCTTGAACAGACTGGTGCCCCAGCCTTGTGGGGGGAACCAGGTTACATACCTGTGGAGCGGGTAGGTGCCCGTCCTACGCTGGAGGTTAATGGTTTCCTTTCCGGTTTTACGGGTGAAGGGACCAAAACCGTCCTTCCGGCTTGGGCTATGGCGAAAATTTCTACTCGTTTGGTCCCCGATCAGGAGCCGGAGGATGCCCACCAGTCATTGCTACAATACCTTGATAAACGGGCACCCAAGGATATTCGATTTGAATTAAAGATGTTACAAAGTAGCTCACCCGCTATCGCTAAAATCGATACGATGGAAGTAAGAGCTTTAAGCCGGGCATGTGAAACTGTCTGGGGTAAGCGGCCGTTGTTCTCTCGGGCAGGTGGTTCGATCCCAATTGTTGCTTTGATACAGAAGGAACTTGGTGCCGAATCGGTGTTGACCGGTTTTGGTTTGCCTGATGACAACTTGCATGCACCCAACGAAAAACTACATCTTCCGACCTGGTACAAGGGAATTGATACTCTAATTAATTATTTATGCAATTTGGAATCTTAGTGGCATGGAAGATAAATTGATAACTTACGGTGGGCAGGCTGTTATCGAAGGTGTACTGATGCGGGGTCGTTTAGGAATGGCGATTGCTATGCGGGCTCCTGACGGTAGGATCACGACACACACAGAAGCTCTAAGCGGAATATATAAAAGCCGCCTTGCAAAAATTCCATTCCTACGCGGCCTGATCCTTCTCTGGGATGCCCTTGGATTGGGTTTGCGAGCTTTGACCATCTCCGCTAATATTCAGAGTGGTGAAGATGAAAAGCTGGAAGGTCCAGCACTTTATCTTACCTTAGCACTATCGTTAGGACTGGGGATCGGGCTTTTCTTTTTAGCGCCAGCTGCAGTGGGCGGTTTGGTAGAACGCTTCCTGGGATGGAATGCCTGGTGGAGCAATCTGATCGAGGGAGTCATCCGCTTATTGCTGCTTGTCGGATATATTTGGGCGGTTGGTTTATTACCAGATATCAAGCGGGTATTTTCTTATCACGGGGCGGAACACAAAACAATCAATGCTTACGAAGCTGGTGCAGAGCTGACCCCTGAAGGTGTCGCGGCTTTTCCACTTGAGCACACCCGTTGCGGGACAGCCTTTATGTTGACCCTGGTCCTGCTTTCCATTATCGTCTTCTCTGCACTTGGACCGCTGCAGATGGTATGGAGATTGGCGAGTCGTATATTGTTGATACCGGTGCTAGCTGGAATATCTTATGAATATATGAAGTGGACATCCAACCATCTCGAATCATCCGTTGTTCGTACGCTTATCAGACCAAATATTGCGCTCCAATCCTTGACGACTCGCGAGCCTGACCTTTCCATGCTGGAGGTGGCAATCACCGCTTTTCAAACGTTGCGACTGTTTGAGCAGAAAGCTATCACTTAATGAATATCATATTGATTGCAAGGGTGGATTGTGGTTTATCCTTGTGGATTTAATAGATGCTCGGTTGAATCACTCAGATATATTACAGATAAGATAGAATTCAAGTTTCAAATATTGGGTTGGTTTTGAATCACGATCCTTTATTTAACTGCTGATTAAAGATGACATCTCCTTCATTGAAAAGACGGTATCTTTCCTTCTTGGTTGTGTTTCTCGTTTTCCTGTGTTGTGGATTGCCAGGCATGTATTATGCTGGTCGACCATTGCCTATAGAATTACGCCAGGAATTGTATACCGGGGTGATATATTACCGGCGGGTTCATTTCATGCCACAGGTAATGATCGCCCACATCATCACCGTGGATATGACATCTCCTGGTTTGCGGTTTTTAGTCACTCCGCCAGATTTATCCAATAAGGGAGGTGAAAATCCTATCAAGGCGCGCACGACTTCTCAATTCTTGAAGGAATTTGGTTTACAGATCGCTGTGAATGGAGATGGGTTTACACCCTGGTACAGTAATAGTTTATTTGATTACTACCCCCATGTTGGGGATCCAATCAAACCTAATGGATTCGCAGCCTCACGTGGTAAATCATATTCTGATGGCATCGAACCTACTCTATATATATCGATAAACAATGTGGCTCAATTTGGTTCACCGCGTGGTAAGATATTCAATGCCATCTCAGGTGACCGGATGCTGATTGTGGAAGGTGTTCCACTTTCGAATCTACCAGACGAGCGTCCTGCACCACGTACTGCGATCGGATACGATCACGGACCAAGCAAACTAATAATCATTGTAGTGGATGGTCGCCAACCGTTATACAGTGAGGGAGCGACCCTACAAGAACTGGCTGATTTATTGATTTATTATGGCGCAGAGTTCGCGATGAACCTTGATGGGGGTGGGTCGTCTACTCTGGTTGTCAGGGACCAGTTCAGGTCTACCAGGATGCTCAATTCACCCATAGATAATAACATTCCAGGACGAGAACGTCCGGTTGCGAATCATCTAGGGATCTTTGTTGGGAAGTAGGAAAATATTGTAATCTGACTTTATCCCGTTTGTCGGCCAGTGCAACCAGATTTGAGTTTAAAATTCTAACTCAGCAATCTGCTCGAAATTGATATCAAAGTCGGCCTCGACGGATTCTTGGACATCTTCTGTATTGTCCCATGTTCCAGCTACGATCCCTCGATTGCAGTATGAGCGAAATGGGCAGAAACGGCAATTCCTATCGTCGGAGGTTGGGGGGAAGTCTTGAGCAGACATGATCTCTGTAACCAGTTTCTTCAGTACATCCCAATCAAGTTCATATTGGTTTGTATTATAAGGGAAGCACACTGGTTCATCTGGGAAATTCGTGAACCAGTAGATCATCTCAACCTGATCTGGTTTGACAGGATTTCCACCGGTTAAATATGTTCCTGCTTTTACCAGCAAAGAACGGTAGATTCGAGTCTGGACGCGGGCTGCCAGCCTCTCTGCCTGTGGGCGTTTGTGGTAGGTTTTCCAGTCGTAGATGATGACTCTGTCACCCTGCGCATCTGGTCTCGTGATTACCAGATCATATTTAGCAGTAATACGGTGTACAAAAATCGGTGCAGACAGGGTCAATTCGATATATTGTGAACAGTTTGAATTAAAGGGACCATGCTGCAAAAAGGACTCCCACCAACGATTGAGATTGGGTGTGTTCGCCAGCCGTGCAATTTTCTCATCTGGTAGGCCGAGCAGGTGTTGTTGTACCAATCGATGGAAGAGCAGACCTTCTTGTTGGTGACGCTCGTACTCCATAACCGGCTCAATCTCAACCGCAGGCCAATCTAATTTCTCGATGTACCGTAAATGAAAACGGCGCTGACAATCAACGTAGTCTTGAAGGTTGGACTGGTTGAAGGAAAATGACGGGGGAAGATTGGTTCTATGAGTGTTGGATTTTAATTTGTCTTCAATCGGATGTCCCATGAAAATAAAACCTCCGAGATTTTATACCGCTGGAGTATGTTCTCCCAGTTCGGTTAAACCACGCCGTAAGTGAGACCTGAAAACCTGAGATGAGGGCCTGTTATTAGCCATTATTGATCCTCCGACCAACCTTTCAATGCAATGAACGGTTGGGCTGGTTGAGCTTCTCGTGTTCCCTCAAAACGTCCCCGATTCCAGGTTACTATCAAGTCACGCTTTGCGCGCGTGATGCCAACATATAACAGACGCAAACGTTCGCGCACATAGTCCAACCGCGCAGCCTGTGTTGCCTGACCCTCGTTATACCACTCATATTCCCCCACCTTTGTAACCATCTCCAATTGAGCCAGAGCTTCAGCCTCCAGATTCAACTGGCTACGGATGAACCACTTCTCAGATATATACTGGTCGTAGGTTTGCCCAGATGGAAAGTCGTAGTTGTTGACCGACATCAGGTAGACGCGGTCCCATTCTAGCCCCTTAGCCTTGTGCATGGTAGTCACCACCACCTTGCCTTTGTGCAGCTCGGGGTCGAAGCCTGAATCATCACTACTAAAGCCAATGAAGCGCCGCTCGTTACGGGCGATCACACCCAGCTCGTTGGTCATTTCGGGAAGCCGCCAATCGGTGTGATCATCAGCAGCCTGGCGCAGGACAAGCGCGAGCTTATGCGCCAATGCCATATCAGCTGCTTCGGTGAATAGGTCTTGAGAAAGGGTTAAGATCATCTGATCAATTGGGAGTAGGGTTGTGCCCTGCCAGCGGCGGACAATATCCCGGAATAGTTCAAGTTCAGATACCACCTCCCCGGTTTCAGACTTATCGAGATCGATGAGCAAGTCATTGCCAGGGCGGGGAGCGAGGTAGGATTCTAATGTGCGGCATTTGCACAGCAGCGCAGGAACATGCTCATATAGTCCGATTCTTTTATCTTCGTCTTCACGCCAATTTCGCCGCCAGACCTGGTATACCTTCGCCAGCTTGGAAGCTGATTGGGGATCTGCCAGATAAGCAATGAGGTTGCCCAAAGCTCCCGACGCAGCCCTGGTGGTGGTTGTGCTTGAAAGGAATTCGAGATAGTCAATCTTTTTCTGCTTGAGAGCCTCAATGACTTCCACACCACGTACATTACGCGGGACCAGCACTGCCACAGTCCAGTCTTTGTGTTCAGGCAGCCACTTCTTGATGGAATCGACCACTGCCTGGATTTCCTCCTCGGGAGTGAATTTACGGCTGATAAAATGGATGCCAGCAGGGTCATTAGATGGATTTGGCTGTGGATCACTATCAGGAACAGGTTTTATGAAGGGTACAGTCAATGCATCGCGTACGGTCGGTTCCGGGTGCTCATTATTAACCCATTTAATGAAGTAGTTCGCTAGATTGATAATGCTGGGTTGTGAACGACCTGATGAAGGCAGCTCCTTGTAGGAATCAGCCTCCTGGCGGATAAAAGTTAGAAGGTGTTTCGGGTTTGCTGTAGTGAAGGTCTCAAAAATCGCCTGGTTGGGATCACCAACACGTACCCAATTACCTTTCTCACCTGCCAGTAAGCGGAGTATTTGCTCTTGAAGCAGGCTGCTGTCTTGTGCTTCATCTTCGAGGATAAAAGGCCAGCGAAAGCGGAGACGTTCTAGATATTCGGTGTCAATTTCGAGCAGATCCAACGCCAGGCGGATCAGGTCATCGAAGTCGACCGCGCCACGGTAGGTTAAGGCTCTTTGGAAATTAGTGTAGATCTCCCAACCCATCTCAGCCAGCGGCAGCGGGGCGGGCTGGTGGTCAAGTTCCTGGCGCAGGTCCTGCGGTGCCAGCCGGCGGTCTTTGGCCGAGCGGATGAAACTCAAAGCCAGGTTGTTGACCAGCTCGGGTAACTGCTGGCGCCGGACCCAGTCACGCTTGTTGTCGTCCATATCGGAGAGCAGATAGTCCTCAAGGAAATTTGGATGGGATTGCAACCACGCATGTGCAGTCTCTTTGCGGATAATCTCGGCTTCACGATCATCGATGATCTGGAATCGCTCATCCAACCCGACTTTCTCAGGTTTTTCGCGCACGATGTCATGCGCCAACCCATGTAAAGTTCGCACTCGGTAGCCGATATGCGGCAGCAGTCCCTTCGCTTTGATAAAATCACTGATGCGGATACTGAAATTATCCACCGCTGAGTTGACTAACGTGACGATAAGCACTTCCTGGTCTTCGCCCAGGTCGCCGCGGACGATGATGTCGGCGGCTAAACGCGATAGAGTCCAGGTTTTTCCAGAACCAGGTACGGCAGAGATACCCATCTTACCTTTACGGTAGGTGAGGATCTCGGACTGGGAAGGGCGAGGTTTGGTTCCGGTTATCAATGAATCGCCGCTGACAATATTTTATTAACGAGGAATATCATAACGCAACTTGAAACTCCAAAAAGCGCTGGAATGCTTTCATAAGGACTCCACGTTGTTCGAAACCGCTTTCACCCAGATCACTTATGCCTAGATACACCCTGCTTCGACAGCGTCGTAAAAGCCCTGATGTCAGCCGCGCCAGTGCCTCACGGGAGGAAATGACTTCGTCGGCGTCGGTCCAGATTTGGCCTTTAGGCCAGTGACGGCTGAGCACATAAGGTTGGGTTAACGGCTGGTACATGCGCTCTGACCAGCCATTGGAACCGGGCTCGAGCCAGAACTGCACGCTCACCGGGCGGTTCATCGTTATAAAAGTGTAGGCAGGAGCGATTAAAACCGCCTCGCTGGGTTCGGTCCTCCAACCCTCGAGATACTGTGCTGAAATCACACCATCTTGAAGCAAGGTTATGTATTCTTTACCGATGGTGGATGGTTCATTGTTTGGAAGTCGTGTATTCGGCGAGAGGTCGGCATGCACTGGTTCGAGAACCTGCCGGAATTTCTGGACGGATTCTACAAGGTTGGCTGCAACCCTGGCTGCGTCTAAATTCCTGTGAAAGCCGAAACCAGGTTGAGAGAGCACCTCTCCGAACAAGCAGCGCAGGAAGTGGTCGAGGGTTGTTGGATCGGAATTACGGTAGGCATCCAGCCATTCACGGAATCTTGTATAGCGCTCGCCTATCAGGTAGGTGATACGCTCTTGCACATCTGGCTTGATCTGCTCGAATGGAGAAAGAGAAAAATCACGCAGGTGGTAGACGATCTCAACCAGCAAATGAGCACGCACCAGGTCCATGTCTTCAATTGCGAGCATCAGGGCGTATGCCAAATCGAATTTTGTGGGGTGGATATCCCAACCTGGATGTGCCAGTGCCGCCAGGGTCAATAGTGCCTGTGCTGCGGGTTCATCACGCAGTGAGCGTGAAGGTCGATGCGAGCGGACAGAAATACCACGAGCTTCAAGCCGGTTCCTGATCGAGAAACGCAGGGCGTCAGAGAGATAGGGTGCCAGTACAACGATCTCGGATGCAGGGATCTGATTTTCCATGATCAGTGATCGGATCTCGTCAGCTACCCAATCAAGCATCTCGGGGTAGAAGCGGGTGCTTGAGAATTTAATCGCTCCTTCCATTTGCCCCTTCTGCGAGTTTTTATCCTTTGAGTTTGATGCCGCGTGCTGGTTGGATTGGATAAGAGATCTTGTAATTACTTTCTCCAGCGATACCGCCAGACTTTCGACCTCTGGTGAAGTGACAAATGACTCATCCAGCGTAACCTGATCAGAGCACAGCTCACGAAGAGCTAATGCTGATTCAGCGTCGGCACCCAGGAAGTGTCTATAACCGCCGCCCTCATCATAGATCAATAAGGCGGTGTCGAAATCCGGCAGCCAGTCGTGTATCAGGTCGTGGGCACGTGGTGTATCTTCTTCGATGTTATCGAAAATCAGGTGACGATAGGATCGGGAAAGGTAAGCGCGCACCATCTGGTTGGGCCAGAGGATGTACCAAAAGACTTCCATCTGCAGGGAGAAATCCAGCAGGTTGTGTTCCAGACAGTAGTTCCTGAAGCGGTTGGCGCAGTCCTGGGCATCTGCATAGATGCGCCGCTGACCTTGATCACCCAGCCAGGACGAATCCAGCCGCTCACCGATTTCTGTATGTGGGAATCCAACCGCGGCCGATTTATTCAAATTGTCAAGTACTTGACTGTAGAGGCGGTTGCGGTCGATGGTGACCGATTCGAAATAGCCTTTTTCCAAAAGCGGACGTACAATATGTGCCATGTAATATTGAGCCGTCTCAAGGGTCAGGAAAATAGGTGGTTTATCAGGGTGGCTGAAGCCAGCGGCTTCAACTGCCAATGGCCAGAACAGGTCGACCATTCGCCGGGCTAAACCGCTTACCGTTGCTATGTTCACCTGCCCACCTGCGCTGACCTGCGCGCCGCGCAGCACTTCCATATAAGCTATGGTCAACGTCCGCTGCGGTGTGAGCACCAGGATCGAATCAGCCTGGGTGTCTTGTTTGATTAGATAACATAATCGCTCTACGCCAACGGTCGTTTTACCATAGCCAACTGGACCAGAGAGGAAAATTTTGTCAGTGAGAGAGCACGTTATAATCTGGTTTTGGGACCTGGTCAGGATGATGGACATTTTGACCGGAAATGAAATACACTGAAAAGAGCGATCATTTATTGACTAGATCCTCATACAATGATAAAAACAGACATGGTGAGTGTATGGCTTTAAAAATGTCTGACACAAGTCTACTACCTGCATCCCATCAGAATAAAAAAGGTATGAGCAAATTGGATTTACGTTTGTAATCTTCAAAATCTGGGTAACGTGCAAGCGATTTCTCTTTGCGAATAATATTTGGAATCCACACAAAGAGAATGAAAAGTAAAATCACGAACAGGGGCATCCAATGCCTGGCTAGTAAACCGAAGCCAAGATAAATGAGTAGCTCACCAAAATAGTTGATATTGCGAGAACGGGCTAATAAACCGTCAGTGATCAAGTATCCAGGTGTGAGTTTCAAAGCCGTGTATTTCTGCATGTCGGCGGAAAAGTGAAGAAAGACACCGAAAGTGTACATGCTGATACACGCAGCAAGATATAACCCTTGGACCTGTACCCCCTTTGACGTGATGATCCATGGTGTTATCCAGTAAAGGGATAGTGCGGCCCAACTCACCAAACCATACCATAGACTGGTTTTACGTTCCCAGTTCTTATCGGGGAAGATATGACTTTTTAAAGCCCATAGGAATCCATAGGTACCATGCAGGGATAGATAGACCCAGGCAGTAATATTTTGCCACTGATTGAATCTCGCCATCAAGATTACAACATAAGCAAAGGTCAGAATCTTCTGGGTAGTAATGAAGTGATTCAGTTTCATATTGAAATTTTCTCATCATAAAAATAGCATATGCAGGCAAAAAGCAGTTTAATGGATCAATTCTTAGTCTTAGGAAAATACAAAGAACTCTCCCAATATGGTAATTTATTAATTTGGATGTTTAACAGGTAGCGTGCTGACCAGAATTTTATCAACCCGGCGTCCATCCATATCGACGACCTCGAAGCGCAGGCTGTTCCATTCAAACTGTTCCGAAGCTTGGGGAATTTTTCCTAGTGACATCATAACGAATCCAGCCAACGTTTCATATTCTTCTTCATGGGGTAAAGAAGTGATTTTATATATTTCTTTGAACTCTTCGATGGAAAGCATTCCGTCAAGAAGCCATGTGCCATCCTGCCGCTGGATGGCTTGCGGTTCATCGATCTCGATCTCGCCAACAATTTCTTCAAGGATGTCATTGATGGTCAATAAACCCTGGACACCACCAAACTCATCGATAACAAGTACCAGTTCTCTACCTTGCTCTTTGAAAATCTCCAGTGCCCTTGAAGCAAAAGCAGTCTCGGGAATGTACAATACCGGCTGCAGGTTTTCCTTTAATTTAATGGCCTCGTTAGCAAGACTGGGTACGAGCAGATCCCGTGCTTTAATAATACCCAGGACGTTATCCAAACTACCCTGACATACCGGGAATCGTGAGTAGGGGCAGTTAGCTATCTTTTGCTTGATATCTTCTATCTTGTCTTTTACATCCAGCCAAACGATCTCGGTACGCGGTGTCATCAGCGCAGTCAGCCGGCGATCACCCAGTCGGAATACACCTGCGACCATATCTTGTTCAGCGCTTTCAAAGATGCCGGCCTCTGTTCCCTGATCGATCAGAACATGCAATTCTTCCTCGGTAACAGGTGGTTCCTTTGAAGGATGGATTCCAATTATTCGTAACACGATCTCTGTCGATGCACTGATTATGCGGATGATTGGTGAGAAAATTTTCGATATGAATTCCATTGGTCCTGCAACGGCTGAAGCAATTTTTTCCGGATTTTGCATCGCCAGACGTTTTGGGACCAGCTCACCTAAAATAAGTGAGAAGTAAGTGATGGTGACAACAACCACCAGTAGACCGATCGTATGACTATATGGTGCAATAAATGGGATTTTTTCCAATGCGTTAGCTAGGAAATTAGCTAGGGTCGCGCCGGCAACCGCCCCAGTCAACAAATTGATAAGGGTGATTCCAATCTGGATGACAGATAGGAATTGATTGGGATTGTTGGTCAGTTTGAGCGCTGTACGTGCGCGGTGATTTCCTTCATTTGACATGTGTTGTAAACGTGCCTTACGGGCACTTAAGAGCGCTGTCTCTGACATAGCCAGGATATTGTTGAGGAAGATCAACAGGGTGATGATTAAAATTTCAGTTACAAATTCAGGCATAACGTTTTGATTTTACAAAGGTCGCCAGTGGGTTGATGACTTCGGCGGCTGTAAATCCCAGCCGTTGCATTCTGCGAAGTTCACGTTAGCGATGCAGAACATTACCCAATTGAACACATTCAGGAACGACCTGACTCATTCGCTCGAGCACCTGAACTGGTCCTCTTGATGGTTTGTTCTGAAAATCATTTTTGGTGAAAAAACCACTTCGATCAGACCAAATTTGTGGAACACTTATTTATAATCCTTATATATAAACTTCGATACCACCACCACTCATAACCTCACCGATGACCCAAACACTTTGCTCGACTTCACCAGCGCGTGCCAGGAACCCTGGGAGCTTTTCCGCTGATACCCCTAAGAGCAGGCCTCCGCTGGTCTGAGGGTCAAATAGCAGCATCTGACTGGCTTCGTCAATCCCTTTGTCAAAGATTACATCTGGTCCGAAGAATAAACGATTGTCTGAAGCGCCACCAGGGAAGGTAAACATTTCCGCGTACTTTTGGGCACAGCTGACGAATGGTATCTTGTTGAAATCTATATGCAGCGAGACACCAGATGCCTGCGCCATCTCCAGCCCGTGACCCAGGAGGCTAAAACCGGTAATATCTGTGCCTCCCTTCAGATCGAATTCTAGTGCCAATTCGCCCGCGGCTTTGTTCAAGTGTGTCATCCAGCTAACCACTTCCTTTATGTCTTTTTCTGATGCTTTTTCCTGTTTTAATGCGGTCGTGGTTACACCAAATCCTAAAGGCTTGGTCAATACAAGCGCATCGCCAGTTTTTAAACCAGCTTTGGTGAGCATCTTTTTAATCTGGACAAAACCGATCACCACAAGACCGTACTTCGGTTCTTTATCCTGTATAGTATGACCCCCGGCGATCACCACACCCGCTTCGCGCGTTTTCTCCGCACCTCCGCGTAGGATCTCTCCTGAGATATCCAGTGGAAGATCGGGTGGCAGTGCTGCGATATTGAGGGCCAGGAATGGTTGCCCGCCCATGGCGTAGATATCTGAGAGGCTGTTGGCGGCTGATATCGCGCCATAGTCAAAGGGATCATCCACCACTGGGGTGAAGAAATCGGTAGTCACTACCAGAGCGCGTTCATCGTCCAACCGCCAGACGGCTGCGTCATCCAGGCTTTCAAGCCCAACCAGTAAATCGGGATAATCGATGGGATTGAATACATCTTTTAGAGGACGCAGAACCTGCGTCAGCGTTTCCGCACTTAGTTTCGACGCTCAACCCGCACAAGACGATAGGCTGGTCAAGCGTATCTGGCGACCAGAGGCAGTAATATTTAACATAATAATCCTTCGATGATTGAACAGGGACGGTTGAAATCCGTCCCTGAATACGTATCGCTATTGTCCTGTTAACTGTGGCAATGGGAAGAGGAACGGCGCATTGCTCGGCAGGAGCATCACCTGGATATTGGGCGCCAATTGGTTAATATATTGGTAGATCAGTAAGTCAGGATTATCTTTTAAGATTGCAGCGATCAATGCCAATGCCTTTGCTTCAGCCTCAGCCTGGATGATACGCGAGTCTGCCTGACCTTGAGCCGTGATCACCGCTGCGTCGGCTTGACCCTGCGCGACCTGCCGTGCCTGTTCAGCTTCCTGTCTCTTGGACTCTACCACGAGCTTTGCTTGCTGGGCTTGTTGTTCAGCGATCTGCTTCGTCTCGACCGCGGCAGCATATTGTTCACTGAAATGGATGTCACGCAGTACGAAATCTACCAGAATCAAGTCATTCTCTGCCATTTTTACTGCCATTCCAGTGGCGATTGATTTCTCCATATCCCCCCGCTTAGAGCTGACGATCTCTTCTACGCCGTATTGTGAAGCTACGTCACGGATGATCCCGCGAACTGTCGGTCGTACAAGTTCGTTCTGGTAGCGGTCCTGCCAGTCGATATGCAGCTGGATAACCTTGGTTGGGTCAATAGCATAAATCACTGAGGCGTCGAGGAACACCTCCTGCCCATCTTTGGTCCGGGCGCGAATAGAGTCGTCGCCTTGCAATTGTCCCTCATTTGGTGCGACTGACATGGTGTATGTCTGGCGCGAGATCGGGTAAGTTTGTACACGCTCACCTGGTACGATCCAGCGAAGGCCGGGCGTTAGCGCCAGGGGTAGGTATCCATCAGGGGCACGGAATGAATACGGTGAAATTACTACGCCGCGTTCGTTCGGTTCGATAAACACTAGACCGGCACTCACGACCGTCAACACCAGTGAAAAGACGATGGTGCCAACTACGACAGACACCAGCCCTTTAACCTCTTTATTGCGTGAGGCGCGCACAACAACTAATGCAATCGCTCCAATTGCAATTAGCCACGAAAAAGTGGCAATCCCCTGGATAATGGTTGCAAAATTCATCTTATCCTCCTTTTCGAATAGATGTATAAAACAATTATAACCTGAGAGGTCTTCCTTATCCCATAGTTTTGATCATAATATGATGCGTTAATGTGGTTTGAGAAGAGAATAATCCTTTAAGTAATCATTGAAGACAGATGTGTTAAAGTTCTTGTTGCCTACCAATCAGAGCTAATCCCTATCTATGAAATTCACATCGACTCATACCTGACCCGAATTGGATACTCCTAACCGGATTTATTATTCATTATAGATGGCACATTTGGAGATTTTCTGGTTGTGTCATTCATCTCCCATCCTGGTCCTTTGGTATGTTCCTGAATAACTATGCTCTCCTTGGTCAAGGTTTTAATCTGCCTCGTATGGCTACTCGTATCGCAATTGGAGCACCCGGCATAACTCCAATTAATTGCTTTCCTTATATAATTTTCCTCCCAATTAAAATGCTGCCGTAGTCCAGGAATTTGATATATTTATATCCATTAATCCAACTGATGTTGAATCCATCTGCTTAGATGCGAATGGATGTTAAAAACATGTGCGGATTTCTTTGTCCAAGAGCTGAAAAAAATCCTTAATGTGGTGAATCAGATTGTGTTGAGAAAACAATTGCAGATAAACGTGGTTGATAACTAGATTAAAAAAAAATATGGATTGGATTTTTGCTTCCATAAAATTAATATGATAAAAACCACCCTCTGTAATGGTTGAGAGACAGAATTCAATTTTGCTAAGAATTATCCCTCATAATCTATCAGCGCTTGTACGATCCGGGAGGAAGCATGTCCATCACCAAATGGATTGACTGCTCGGGACATGGCTGCATAGGCATGAGAATCCTCCAGAAGATGGGATGTCTGGGAAACGATCATATCGCAATCTGTCCCAACCAGTTTCAACGTCCCTGATTCCACACCCTCGGGACGCTCAGTGACCGCCCGCATTACGAGAACCGGTACGCCGAAAGTTGGCGCTTCTTCCTGGATACCGCCTGAGTCGGTCAGAATTAGGGTTGACCTTTTCATAAGATGAACCAAGGTGAGATACTCCAGTGGTGGTAGCAAGTTGATGTGGGTAACACCCTTGAGCAATCGGTTGACTGGTTCTTGAATATTCGGATTGAGATGGACCGGATAGACGATCTCAACATCGTTGCGCCTGGCGAGTGTTTTAAGAGCTGAGCATATGTTCTCGAGCGGTTGTCCAAAGTTCTCCCGGCGGTGGGCTGTGACCAACACCAGGTGTTTTTGTGAACCGATATCCAACTCTTGAAGAATACGCACTGCATCAGGTGAGGCTGGTTGGCCCGCGACGTACTGAAGTGCATCGATTACCGGATTACCTGTGACGAGAATTCTTTTTTCATTCACACCTTCGCGCAATAGATTCTGGCGTGAATGTTCGGTGGGAGCAAAATGTAGATCGGCGACAACACTTGCCACACGACGGTTGATCTCTTCTGGAAAAGGGTGCCACTTATCATTGGTACGCAAACCAGCCTCTACGTGACCAATCCGGATGTGATGGTAATAAGCCAGCAATGCAGCAGCCATGACAGTGGTCGTATCACCCTGGACTAGTATCCAATCAGGTTTCAGGTCGGAGAGAACCGGATCAAGATGAGAAAAGACAGCGGCAGTCATTTCAGCTAAAGATTGATCAGGGCGCATCAAATCCAGGTCTATGTCGGGATGGATGTTAAACAGATCGAGAACTTGATCGAGCATTTGTCGGTGCTGGGCAGTAACACAAACATGTGATTCAACATTGGACGTACGGTTCAGAAGCCGCACGACCGGAGCCATTTTAATTGCCTCAGGACGAGTACCGAAAATTGAAAGAATGCGGGATGACATAAGATGTTGTATAAGCTACGTTTTACTTAACCTTTATCCCGATTATTACTTCATACCTAACCTGAACATTATAAAGCCAGCAGAATCCCATTCCTTTCCACCCCAACCATTAATCGTGTCTATCAAAATTCGAGCCGGAGTCAATTCACGTAATTGTGATGGTTTCAGATCGTGAAACTGAGAATGGTTGACAAGCAAAATAACAACCTCGGCAGCAGAGACTGCTTCTTCCAGCGAGGCAACTGTTGACAATCCGGGGAGCTGGACACCGGGTTTGAATGGTTCGAAAGCTGTGACGATAGCACCTTCTTTTTGCATCAAGTGTATTACTTCAATCGCAGGACTCTCACGCAGATCATCCACATCCGGCTTATATGACAATCCCAGGGCAGTAATCTTTTTATCTATTAAATTATGAATTGCTCGCTTTATTAGATCGAGAATGTAACGTGGTTGGGAGTCATTGACTTTACGAGAAGTCTGGATTAAAGGCGTGAGATCGGGGGCAGCCTCGACTAAGAACCACGGATCAACACTGATGCAGTGACCACCTACGCCGAGACCCGGACTTAGGAAATTTATTCGCGGGTGTCGATTGGCAATAGCAATTGCTTCCCAGATATTGATGCCAAAACGATCAGCCAGACGTGAGAATTCGTTGGCGATGGCGATGTTGACATCCCGGAAAGTGTTCTCCATCAGTTTGACCATCTCGGCTGTGGTGGCATCGGTTTCGACGATTTCGCCCTTGACGAAGATGGCGTACAGGTCGTGGCCTGCTCTCGCCGACTCAGGTGTGACACCGCCGACAACGCGAGCGTTCTCTATCAATTCGCGCAAGATCTGTCCGGGTAGCACACGTTCGGGTGAGTAAGCCAGATAGAAGTCCACACCTGCTTTCAGGCCTGATTTTTCCAGGATTGGGGCGACCAGATTGACTGTGGTGCGCGGTGGTGAGGTAGATTCGAGTACAACCAGATTACCCTTCCGTAGATATGGGATGATGGCCTGAGACGCGGACTTGACCGCACGCATATCGGCACGCTTGTCATCATAGAAGGGAGTTGGGACTGCAATAATGAATGCGTCTGCCTCTTCGGGTTGGGTGGAAATGGTTAGTTGACCTGATTTTAGGGCGGCCTCAACTACTGTCCGCAGACCTGGCTCATGGATGTGCAGACCGCCATTACGCAGTGTTTCGACAACCTTTGAGTTCACATCCACACCAATAACTTTAATGCCATGTACAGCGAAGGTGCCGGCGGTCGGCAGTCCAATATAACCAAGACCCATGACACAGATTTTGTTGAATTTCAAGATGACTCCTTGATGGAGAAATTGGTTTGAGAAATGATGCTTATTATACAACCAACCCCAGCACCTTTTTTCCAGGATTGGATGCATGCGTCTATAAAAAACAAATCCTGAAAATATATCCTCTCTCTCATTTATCTTAACTGTTTTGTTGTTATGCAACATTGTAATTACTGAGACGTATATCATAATGGTAAGCATGTAATTAGTTGTATAATAGATAGGAAGGATTGACAATGAATCCCCTCTTAGATCCTAATTTTGCTTATTTGTTCCTCGTGACTGGTGTGCTGCTTACTCTGCTGGCGATTGTGGCACCTGGAACCGGTATGTTGGAGATCGGTGCACTTTTCTGTTTGGCATTGGCAGGCTATGGTGTTTATTACTTGAAGATAAACCTCTGGGCACCAATCCTTCTGATCCTTTCCATCATCCCGTTCGTGTATGCCATTCGAGGGAAACGACGGGAAGTGTTCCTAATCCTCTCCATCCTGGGTGTTGTGGTCGGTTCTGTTTTTTTATTCACGACCGAGGATGGTAAGATGACTGTCAACCCCATTCTGGCTATCATTACATCAGCGCTGACTGGCGGATTTCTTTGGCTTGTTGTCAATAAGACGTTACAAGCGCACCTGTCTCGTCCACGGCATGACTTAAGTACTTTACTTGGTCAGATTGGTGAGGCGAAGACCCGCATCCAGGAGGAGGGTTCAGTGCAGGCTGCAGGTGAATTATGGACTGCCCGCAGTGAGAAGGTTATCCCAATGGGAAGCCGTGTTCGTATCATCGGAAAAGACGGTTTTGTCTTAATTGTCGAAATAGACAAATCGTCAGATAGTAAATAATCCATAAACATGTAAAGGAGGCAGATTATGCAATATTTATTATGTGTAATTGCGGCAGTGGTGGTGATTGTGGTTGCGTTTCTAGCCAATGCCATCCGCATCGTGTCTGAATACCAGCGGTTGGTCGTCTTCCGCCTAGGACGCTGCGTAGGTGAGAAAGGTCCCGGTCTGGTCATCCTGATTCCGGTGATTGACCGTGCGGTCAGGGTAGACCTGCGGGAGCAGGTGCGAGAGATTCCGCATCAAACCTCGATCACGAAGGACAATGCCCCGATCTCTATCGATTTCCTCTGGTACTACAAAGTTCTCAGCCCGACAGACTCAGTGCTGCAGGTTGGGAATTTTGAGGTAGCGGCTCAAGGCATGGCGACGACCACACTGCGTTCGGTGATCGGTGGTATGACCCTGGATGATGTCCTCGCCGAACGAGAGCATATCAACACCATGTTACGCACCCGCCTCGATGAAGTAACTGAGCGCTGGGGTGTAAAGGTGACCAACGTGGAAATACGTGAGATCATCCCGCCGCGTGAGGTTCAGGACGCGATGAATCGCCAGATGTCCGCTGAGCGCATCCGCCGCGCGGTAGTAACCGAGTCGACCGGTACGCGCGAAGCTGCCATTAACGTGGCTGAAGGTGAGAAGCAGGCAGCCATACTCAAGGCTGAGGGTCAAAAGCAAGCCGCTATCTTGGACGCTGAAGGCGCTCGCAAGTCTCAGGAACTGAAAGCTGAAGGTTACGGAGCCGCATTAGAGAAAATATTTGCTGCTGCCAAGATTATCGATCAGAAGACCATGACCCTGCAATACTTCGAAACCCTCAAATCCGTAGGTGCCAGTCCTTCGACCAAGTATATCTTCCCTATGGAATTCACGAGTATGATAGAAGAATACCTGAAGGGAAAGAAGTAAAAATATCCGATCTTTGAGAGAGACCTGACGGGATTATATAAGCCTGTCAGGTCTTGATCTTATGGATTTTGAAATTCTCCCCGCCTCTTTGCGCGATCTGAGCGCGTTCCACAAGTTGGAACATGCGTGCTTTAAAAAAGATGCCTGGTCGCTGTTTGACCTGGTTGCTGTCTTGACATTCCCGGATGTCGTCCGATTGAAGGTTGTGCAGGATAGTCGGATGGTAGGTTTCATCGCAGGTGATCCACGGCAGTCGCAGGGATTTTCATGGATCGCTACCTTGGGAGTGCTTCCGGAATATAGACGTCAAGGAATTGCAAAAGCATTATTACAAGCATGTGAGAGTCGGTTGCATACACCTCGTCTCCGACTTTGCGTACGGATGTCGAATGAGTCAGCAATCGGTCTGTACCATCATGCAGGCTATCAGACCATCGATGTTTGGCGAAAATATTACAATGATGACGAGGACGCCATGGTCATGGAGAAAGAACACATCCAGATGGACTATAATCGAGGGCATGAAAGTTGATAATCTCCCGCAGGCATCTTGGGTTGATACTCAAAGCGAGTTACAACATCTGATTGCACACCTATCCACACAAACGCACATCGCAGTGGATACTGAATCCAATAGTCTGCATGCTTACCATGAACAGGTATGTCTAATCCAGTTCTCCACCCAGAAAAAAGATTACCTGGTCGATCCATTGGCATTTAATTCTCTTGACGGTCTGACCCCAATATTCGCTAATCCAAAAATTGAGAAAGTATTCCATGCCGCGGAATATGACTTGATTTGCTTGCGGCGTGATTTTGGTTTCACATTTTCCAACATCTTTGATACGATGCTGGTGGCACGCATCCTGGGGTACAAAGCTGTTGGCTTGGGAGATCTGTTAACTGAGAGATTTCAAATCCAGGTCGAGAAACGAAATCAGCGGGCGAATTGGGGGTCTCGTCCTCTTTCGTGGGAGCTATTGCGATACGCTCAGATCGACACCCACTTTTTAATCGAACTACGTAATCAACTTTATAAAGAATTGAAGTTAAAGGATCTGTGGGCACTTGCTAAGGAGGACTTTGCTATTGCTTGTAAAGGTAATGGTCTTGTCGAACATAAGAAGTGTATGAATTGGGAACGTCTCGATAGGCAAAGAATACTTTCCCCGCGGGAACGAACCATTCTATATGAGCTCTGGAAGTGCCGAGAGCAATTGGGCGAGCAGACCAACCGCCCTGTATTTAAAATCTTAAGTAATGAAAGGCTGATGGTTCTAGCGCAGGCTGCCCCTAAAACAGGAAAAGCTCTTGAGCATCTTGGTCTGACCTTACGGCAGATAAAGCGTTATGGAGGGGAAGTGTTGGCCGCCATTCGGCGTGGAAAAGTAGCACCTATCATCCGGTATTCTTCCTCGAAGCGACCACCTCAGATTTTTTTGAACCGCCTGGAATTGCTACGTACATGGAGGAAAAAGACAGCCCAACAAAGGGGGGTTGAATCAGATATCATCCTTCCACGGCGTTATCTTAATAGCATTGCTGAAAAGAATCCAGGTAATGAGCATGAACTTGCCGAGGTCATGGAACATTCCCCTTGGAGACTGGCACACTTCGGAGGGGAAATTCTCGATACAATCAGAAAAACTCGTTAATGTGAGCACAGATAGCATTACCGGATCATACAAAGCCTAGCAATGCAAGGAGTAACAAATGCATATCACTTTTGATGGTGCAGCCCGAACAGTTACCGGTTCAATGCATCTGATCGAAGTCAATGGTTCACGCTTATTGCTAGAATGTGGTTTATACCAGGGTCGTCGGCAGGAATCCTATGAGATCAATCTTAATTTCCCCTTTTCACCAAATAGCATAGATGCTGTTCTCCTTTCACATGCTCATATTGACCATAGTGGCAATTTACCAAATTTGGTTAAACACGGATATAACGGTTCAATCTTCGCCACACAAGCTACGAATCACCTGGTTGATATCATGTTGAAAGACTCTGGCCATATTCAGGAAGCAGACACAGCATTCATCAATAAAATCCGTGCCCGTCGGGGCGAGGCGCTTATCAAACCACTTTACACGCAGGAAGATGCTATACGGGTTGGCGAGCATTTGATCTCAATCCCTTATGAAAAATCGTGCGAGCCTGTTCCTGGTGTACAGGTAAGGTTTGTCGAGGCTGGACATATCCTTGGATCAGCTGCTGTAGTTCTCGACATAGAAGAAAAATCCCATAAGTTCCGCTTATGGTTCTCAGGTGATATTGGAAGGCGTAACTTACCATTGCTGCGTGACCCAGTTCTACCGAATGATATTGATTATCTAGTTATGGAATGTACCTATGGTGATAAACCACATGAAGAACCGCAGGCAGCTTTTAATGAATTGCGAAAAGTAGTTACTCAAACCATCAACCGTGGTGGTAAAGTAATTATTCCTGCTTTTGCGGTAGGTCGTACGCAAGAATTGGTTTACGGTTTCAACGAGATGATGGAGGACGGCTTGCCGAAGATACCTGTATATGTAGACAGCCCTCTGGCAGTAAGCGCCTCAGACATCTTTCGCCAGCACCCTGAGTGTTTTGATGAGGAGACGCGCAGGTTCGTGCAATTATCCAAGCATCCAGCCCTGGATTTTGATCAATTGATTTACATTAGGACTGTTGAAGAATCCAAAGCGCTCAATGACCGCAAAGGACCAATGATTATCATTTCAGCATCAGGCATGGCCGAAAGTGGGCGCATCCTGCACCATTTACGCAACAATATTGAGGATTCGCGTAACACAATTGTGATCGTCTCATGGCAAGCTCCCTATACCCTGGGACGTCGGCTGGCCGATCGTGAAAAGCAGGTGAAAATCTTTGGAGAAGTCTTCAATGTCCTTGCTGAGGTCGCTACGATTGGTGGACTTTCCTGCCATGCAGGTCAGAAATTCCTGATTGAATATGCTCTAAACGCCATGGATCGAACGAAGCAGATATTCCTTGTGCACGGTGAAGAAGGTCCGGCCACAGCCCTGCAAGACTGCCTTCACGAGCGAGGGCTCCATAATATAGTCTATCCTGATTTACACGAATCCATAGAGATTTGATCTACTCTCTGCTATAATTTCGACTTGCTGGAGAGGTGCCAGAGTGGCCGATTGGGACGGTCTCGAAAACCGTTGTAGCCCTAGTGGCTACCGTGGGTTCGAATCCCACCCTCTCCGCCAATGCCCCTGGTTCAACGGGGCATTTTCATTTCTAATATAATATTACATACGTGGTAAGATTACTTTACACATACTAACTCCTTGATTTCTCATCATTATATGCATTTCACTTTAGCCCTTGCCCAGGTAAACACAGTTTTGGGAAATGTCAAAGCCAACCTCGAAAAACATCTTGTCTTAATAAAAGAGGCTCGTTCACAAGGTGTGGACTTGCTGGTGTTTCCGGAACTCTCACTGACAGGGTACACTCTGCAGGACCTGGTTTATACCGTCTCTCACCGACCGTCGGTGGATGACGTGATATTTCGTCCGCTCCTAAAAGCCAGCCACGATATCGATCTGGTTGTTGGATTCGTTGATGAAGATAACCGGCATCGATTTTTTATCTCAGCAGCTTATCTTTCTCAAGGGAATATCGTTCACGTCCATCACAAGGTCTACCTGCCAACATATGGTCTGTTCGACGAAGGACGTTTCTTTGCCTTGGGTGAATCGATTTGCGCTTTTAATACCCGTTTTGGGCGAATGGGAATATTAATCTGCGAGGATTTTTGGCATGCCTCCCCACCTTATTTGGTTTGGTTGGATGGAGCGGAAATCTTTTTATTTACTTCCGCCTCTCCAGGTCGTGGATTGAACGATAGCGACCGGCTCGAATCGGCTCGCTGGGTGGAACAGATCAACCGCGCTTATGCCTCACTATTCACAACTTTTATTGCACACTGCAACCGTGTGGGTTATGAAGATGGTCTGAACTTCTGGGGTGGAGCCACTGTTTTTGATCCAAATGGAGAACTCATTGCCAAGGGGCCTTATCACGAAGAAGCGCTTACAATCACTCAAATAGATATGAACCAACTGCACCGCACTCGTGCTCGTCTGCCACTGTTGCGCGATGAAAGAACGAATCTGGTACAGAAAGAACTAAACAGGATAATGTCCCATGATCGATCTGAATATCAATACTGACTTGGCACGTAAAATTATCACCGGTTTTATTAGTTCTGAGATCACTCGCGTTGGTTTCGCTCGGGCAGTGGTTGGTATTTCCGGTGGGCTTGATTCGGCTTTATCCTGTGTGCTTGTAGTGGAAGCTCTCGGCAAGGAGAATGTTCTTGCCGTGCGCTTACCTTATAAGACCTCCTCCGCCGATTCTCTCGAACACGCTCAATTGATGATCGATCATCTCGGGATCCAGTCGTTGATTATACCCATCACTGACATGGCTGATACACTTATCTCCCGTGAACCAGACATGTCACGCACTCGAAAAGGGAATATCATGGCTCGCTGCCGGATGATCGCACTTTTCGACCAATCGGAGGCTTTTAAAGGATTGGTAATAGGTACGGGTAACAAGACAGAAATTTTGCTTGGATATACAACCATCTATGGAGATTCGGCTTGTGCCTTGAATCCTCTTGGTGACCTGTATAAGACCCAGGTACGGCAATTAAGCCGGGCGATGGGTATCCCCGAGGTGATCATCGATAAAGTCCCATCAGCGGATTTATGGGTTGGTCAGACGGATGAGGGTGAGTTAGGCTTCACCTATGAAGAAGTAGATAAACTACTTTATCTGATGATAGACCAACGTTACAGCCCACAGGAATGTATTGAAGCTGGTTATAATGAAAAGTTCGTAAATAAAGTTATCGAGCGTGTACGTCTCAGTCAGTTCAAGAGAATGCTGCCGCCAATTGCCAAGATCAGCAACCGGACTGTCGGATACGATTTCCTGTACCTTCGTGATTGGGGGACCTAGTCTGAAAACATCCAGTTAATTAGCATAAACCGGCAGAATGGAATCGATGGGATGTTCAAGATAGGTGGTTGTCCATCTGGATTTTTGATTATTGATGACAACCTCTCATCCATTAAATAATAAAAGTTCGCCGGTTGCCATTATCAACGGATGGAACGGATCTGTTCTAAGTGTATTATTGATCGTCCGTCGTTAGCCGCAAATACGGGCGTATAACGGCAATGAGACTATCATGGCTGGTGCTACGGCTGATTGACGCTTCGTCTACGGTTTCTCTACGATTATGCAAGTTTTAGTCATCAGGTGTTGACTCTGAATCAAATTCACTATATACTCATATCAGGTAAGTGTCCAATGCGAGGATTAGTATACAAGGACTTTATAATGGGTTGCTGAAAGGCACGCGTCTATATGCGTGCCTTTCAGCTATCTTACACCTGAGACAAAAGGAGAAGAAAAAATGGATTATGGGATGATCGGTAAGATTGAGAAAGCCAAGCGTTACGCCCAAGAGCGTCACCGTATACACTTTGAGGCTTTTACAGTCCGGTTTGATGGGGAAAACAACGATCACCACGTAAAGTTTTTTGAAGGCACATGGACTTGCGACTGTGATTTCTTTCAATCTCGCGGGGTCTGCAGTCATACTATGGCAATGGAAGAAGTCCTGAAGGACATGCTGCCATTAGCGGCTGTTGTTTAAAATTAATCACTTGGGAAATACGCTTTGGACGACCCTCTGCAGCCGGAGGGTCGTAAAGTTTAAAATTGGTCATCTTGAGTTCGGAGTTCCAACTTTATCGGGTAAAATACATTTAGAATGAGATCCATTTCGCGTCGCGATTTCCTCAAGCTTTTTGGATTGGCTGCAGGTGGGATGGTTTTCACACCATTCTTGCCGCCTTTCAATGAGTTTGAAGATCGTTACCGCGTACGAGTTGCGACCAAATCGGTAAGCGTATACAGCAAACCGGATGACACGAGCTCGATCATCGAAACATGGGATCGCGATAGCCTAATAACCATTTACGATGAGGTCAATTCTGGCACTCCTGCATACAATCCAATCTGGTACAGGGTGTGGGGGGGATACATGCATCGTGCCCGCTTACAAAAAGTAAACGTTCTCTACAATGAACCTCTCAGTATTATCCCGGAAGGAACCAACCAGCTGGGTGAAGTTACTGTCCCTTATGCACAAGTGATGCGATACACCAGGGCTTATGGATGGCAGCCGTTGGATTTTCGATTGTATTACGAGTCTGTGCATTGGATGGATAGGATTGATGAAGGTCCAGATGGTCATCCCTGGTATCGGATTTACGATGAATTAGTATCCGTGCCTTATCATGTCCCAGCCATTCACATGCACCCGATCCCGCCGGAGGAGCTGGATGCAATCAGCCCGGATGTGCCTTTTGAGTCCAAGCGGATCGAGGTCAATCTAACGACCCAGGTATTGACAGCTTATGAGTACGATCAGGTTGCACTTCAAACTAAAATCTCATCGGGGATTGTTGCTGGACGGTATACGCTAAAGGAATTATCGACAAAAACCCCCAATGGTGAATTTCACATCGAAGAAAAGATGCCATCCAAACATATGGGTGATGGCAACCTGGCTGCCGATATCGATGATTATGAGTTGCCTGGAGTACCCTGGACCTGCTTCTTTACCGATGTAGGGCATGCCTTTCATGGAACATATTGGCATGATAACTTCGGCAATCCGATGAGCCATGGATGTATCAATATGCAGACACCTGATGCGAAATGGCTGTTCCGCTGGGCGCGCCCACCTCATAAGGCTGATGCCATTTTCAACAGAGGCTTCGGAACACTCGTGAAGATTTTTTACTAATCCTATGCCTTCGTTGACCTGGCCTGGCAAGCAGCTTTCAGATCCTTTACCTGCCGATCTTATCACCGAGGCTATCATATTTCCGCAGGGAAAGGGTTACTCCCAAAACCTGTCAGAGGGTATCCGCATGGATTCCCTATCTGGAAAACTCGAAAATCGCATCATTCAGGGGGATAATCTTGCGATCATGGCGGCTCTTATGCCTGAATATGAAGGCTGTGTTGATCTGATTTACGCCGACCCGCCGTTTTTCACAAATCGTAAATACCCAGCGCGCATCGGTCGTGGCGAAGATTCGCGCAAACCAGAGCAGTGGCAACTGGCTGACGGTTATATGGATTATTGGCCTGACTTGGATGCCTATCTGGAGTTTCTTTACCAGAGGCTGACCCTTATGTACCGGTTACTGACTCCCAATGGAACACTCTATCTGCACCTCGATTGGCATGCTGACGCGTATGCCCGCTTGCTGCTCGACGAAATCTTCGGTATCGACCATCTGCTCAATGAAATTATCTGGGCTTATCACGGTCCCTCACCTATTCGCAGAGCGTTCAATCGCAAACATGACACCATCCTGGTATATGTGAAAGGGACCGAGTATACCTTCAATGTTGATGCAGTCCGGGAACCATACAATATCCAGACGATCAAGACTTTTAATTCCTCAAGAAAAGCAGGTTTTGGGAAAACACCAGATCTTGAACGCGGTAAAGTACCTGAGGACTGGTGGTATTTCCCGGTCGTCGCCCGCCTGCATAACGAGCGCACCGGTTACCCGACCCAAAAACCTGAAGCCTTATTGAAACGGATCATCCTGGCATCTTCCAATCCGGGTGATCTGGTAGCTGACTTTTTCTGTGGATCTGGAACGACGGTCGCTGCGGGAGCACGTCTGGGAAGGAAATTTATCGCTTCTGATGTGATCTGGAGGGCAGTCCATACTACCCGCTGCCGGCTAGCATTATTATCTGATACACCTTTTACCTTGGAGAGAGATGGCAAGGTCCTGTTATGTAGAGGATCATACCCGATCCAAATCGAAATCGATGGGAATACTATTACTCTACCGAAAGATGTATTAGAAGGGTTGGACTACTGGGAGGTCGATCCTAGCTGGGATGGGAGGATCTTTCAAAGTATTGCACAGGCGGTTCGACCATTGCGTTCAGGTGAGATACAACGAACTCTAACCCTGCCAATAAAACCAGGCTTGGTAATTTCCATCAGGCTTGTGATGAATGGGGGGGAGTCTTATCAGATCGAGTTAAAAACCCAGATAGTGATTTAAACGTCCAGGCGGTATCCCACTCCACGAATAGTCTTCAAGATACGGGGTTTTTCCGGATCCATTTCTAAGGCTTTACGCAACCAGGAAATATGGACGTCCAATGTACGGGTGTCACCGGTGTATTCCGTATCCCATACCTTCTTAAAAAGGGCTTTCCGCTCGATCACTTCGCCAGGACGTTTAAGCAGTACCTTCAACAAGTTTACCAATCGTGGGGTCAGACGGGCGTTCTTACCCAGGCAGCGTACACGCCGACGTTCCACATCCAGACGGATCTGGCCAACATGGATGACATTATTGCCATCACCCGGAAGCAGCGGTTTGATGCGGTTGACCAATTTTTGAATGGTAAAAGGCAGGGTTAAGACCACATCTGCGGCTGAATTCTTTGGTTGCTTCCCGCGGTTGAGGATCAGGATGATAGGAATTTTATCCCCTTTTTCACGTAGTGCCTGACATATGCGCACCCCACTGCTGCGCAAGGAAGCCGCATTGACAACAATCAGGTCAGGATCAACATTTCCAATGCACGCCAAAGCCTGACTACCGCTGTGGACAGATTCAACTATAAAAGACTTCTTTTGCAATCCGTCTGCAAAAGAAGGGTAATCAGCTAACTTGCCTTCGATGACGAGAATGGTCGCGTCAGTCATGTCTGCTGGTCGATAAATAAGTCCAAGTAATTACTAGTGCTGGAGAGCCAATTTCCCCCCACCCTCCACTGAATATATCTGGATGATAGTTTGGAATGAATGGGCTGTAATGAAAGCGGTAAGCAGTGAAGCAGGGGTCATAATAGATTATACACCAAATCTTAACAAACGTTTCCATTACCCAGGTACTGGTAAAGGGCATTATCACACTCCATGAAAGCAGATTGTTGTGGAGCGCCAGTGTTGATTGTTGGTATCAGGTTATAAATGACATCGACAGCCATTCTGAGAATAAATAATACTTGTCTTATTGGATTGAAGAAAACAATTAAAAAATAATATTAATCTGCAAATTTGCATGCCACCGTTCAGATCACTACTGGGGTGAAGTAATTATCCCAAAGATGGTTTCGAAAACCCTCACTTTTTATTCTGTTCTTAAGTAATAGGACTGTTATTGTTATAAAATGGAATACGAAAGATATTATTTTGACAATAGTATACATCGAAACCAATCTTTCCAACGAGTATGTAAATACTTACCAAGCCATATGTATTATCGAAAACGAATAATAGATTGTTAAAGGACGAGGCAACTGAGAGGCGATGTTGTAGAAAGAACTTTATTTTAGAACATAAGTGCTATTTCTACAAGGGTATTCAATCATATCAATAGTTTTATAGACATCATGTGATCAAGATGAGTAATTAAAAGAGTGCAGGCTTGTCAAAAGCCCATGCGAAAGTTATAATGCTGCCTATACGGGGCGTGGCTCAGCCCGGCTAGAGCGCACGGTTCGGGACCGTGAGGTCGGCGGTTCAAATCCGCCCGCCCCGACAGATAAAACCGCCAATCTCAAAAGGTTGGCGGTTCCCCTTTCAGGGGTGCTCACGCGACAAATCCGCCCGCCCTGATAGACAAAACGCCGATCGTTTACAGGTCGGCGATAAATTTTCAAAGAGTATCAAGAAGTTGAATGGGTCTTCATTATTATTGTCAAATTCTTAGCAAATAGAGCATATTTATCCATAATAATGTACGGAAATTATCTTTGGTAAATTGAAATTGAGACGATCCTGCCTGGAATATCATTTAAGTAATAATGAAGTAATATGTGGGGTGTTATTGTATTAGAATATCCTGACCTTCATCAGAATTTCGACCCACATTTGATAGTAGATCCCTAATGTTTAAGAGAAATCCGTGACCAATAAAACCCAACCTCTTCTCGACGTAAGAAATCTAAAGACCTATTTTTATACGGAAGATGGCATCGTTAAAGCTGTCGATGGATTGAATTTTAAGGTATATCCCGGAGAAATCCTGGGGTTAGTGGGCGAATCCGGATGTGGCAAGAGTGTAACCTCGCTTACTATCCTGCGCCTGATAGACCTGCCAGGCAGGGTCATTGAAGGGGAGATCTTTTTTGATGGTAACGACCTGCTTAAAGTATCCGAGCAGGAAATGATGTCCATACGGGGTAACCGTATCTCGATGATCTTCCAGCAGCCCCAGACGGCGCTCAACCCGGTGTTCAAGGTTGGTGACCAGATCGCGGAAGTAATGAGCGAACACCAGGGTCTCGGTAAAGACCCCAGCCGTCAGCGCGTATTTGAGCTGCTTGGACTGGTCGGCATACCTGAACCGGAGCGACGGGCAGATGCTTATCCACACGAACTATCAGGCGGCATGGCGCAGCGTGTGATGATCGCCATGGCGCTTGCCTGCCTGCCGGAGCTGCTTATTGCAGATGAACCGACAACTGCTCTGGATGTTACCATTCAGGCGCAGATACTGGACCTGTTGCAAAACCTACGGCAGAGGGTGAACACCTCCATCATATTGATCACCCATGACCTGGGTGTCATCGCGGAAATGGCTGAACGTGTTGCAGTCATGTATGCCGGGCAGATCGTCGAGCAGGCAGAAGTGGGGGAACTATTCCGGAATCCACTGCATCCTTATACACGGGGATTGATTGGCTCCATTCCCATTCTTGGAAGGATAAAAAACCGCCTGGAGGTCATTCCCGGCTCAGTTCCCAATCTTATTGATATGCCCGCAGGTTGCCGCTTTGCTCCCCGCTGCCGTGCTCGGCTCGAGCATGGTCTATCCATCTGCACTGAGATGAACCCTGACTATCACCAGGTGGGATACGACCATCTTGGAGAGCATCTGGTACGCTGCTGGTTATACTAGAGGGCGTCAATGAATATTGGATGAAGATATGAAAATTCTGGCTATCATCTCTGGGGAATATGGTTTACGTCATGTAAGCAATATACGTGAGCATGGTCCTGCTGAATGGACGATAGAAACCTGGCGAGCTCCAGCCGCTTTTCCTATAATCATTGACTACCCAGAAGATTTTCTTACAGAGGAGCTTCCCAGGGTGGAACTGATCTTGAATTTCGGTGAACATCGGGGTATTGCCGAACTCATCCCTGATATCGTAAAAATGACGGGTGCCCAGGCAGTCATCGCTCCAGTTGATAATGAATCCTGGTTACCGCGTGGACTGGCACGCCAACTGCGGGGATGGCTGGAACGCATGGATGTTGTGTGTGTCACCCCCAAACCACTATGCTCTTTGACGGAGAAGGATTTTGGCGTCACCCGCAGGCAGAGGATCGCTTATGACAGCCCACTGATCGCGGAATTTGCTCATTATTTCGGTCAGCCGGAGTTGGAACTTGAGATCGATCCGGATACGCGCCAGATAGTCTCCACCCGTGTAAAACGTGACACGGTTTGTGGATGCGCCCGATATGTGGCTGAAAGGTTGGTGGGGATATCAGTAGATGATGCTGAAGAGAAAGCAGGTTTGTTGCACCATCATTATCCATGCCTGGCGAGCATGGGAAAAGACATCGATTTTGGGGATACATTGATGCATGTTTCAGGCAATATCATTAAGGATAACGTAGGTGCTCAGGTCAAACCTTTCAAACGGGTGAAATATATTGCACCTGGTACGATGAGTGAATAAAGGGATGTCCCATCCATTATTGCCAGATGGGGCATCCTGGATAGGATGAATTCAGGATTAACTTGATTCCCTTTGCAAATGCTTTTTTTCGGGTAAGCGGGGCGAAAAAGAGAATAATTCAAAATTATTGACCTATTGAACTATCCAAGAGCGAAACCGGTTACGGATGCAGAGGTCATAAGAAAAAGTAAACCAGGCAGGATCTTCAGGATCGTATCCCGCGATAGGACAGGTTTTCCAGCCTTCAGGAAAGAAAGTAATAGACCACCCAGACCAATCAAGGCCCCACCGACTCCCACAAGAGCGAATCCAGGATTCATCCGACCTGAGAGACTCAGAATGATGGGCAGCAAGAATATGATCATTCCAGCGATTCCATGAACGATGGCGAGGACAATGGTTGCCAGTTTACCTTTTGTTATCAGGCGAGTGAGGATGATCGCTAAAAATCCAACCATGGCGAAAACCAGATAGCCATTTTGCCAATAGGGGAGATGCTCCCAAACCAACCCGAGTGACAGGCTGAGCGGGATGATGGTTGAGATAATGACCACGATGGGGCTGTCCAGAGTTTCGAAACCCAGGATGATGAGTATCAACCCCGCTACCAGCAGGACACCGAAAGCAATTGTATAAGCGATTATTGGTAGCGTGCTCAGACCATTGATACCCACAGCGACCTGATATGCCGCCAGTAACCCGGTGAATAGAAGCAATATGCGATCAAGGATTGTCATTTTTTCATATTGATATGAGAATCATGGCAGACAGCATATACAACGAGGCATACTTGAACAAGCCAAAATTGAGGCGTTCAGATGGCTGCATCAGGCTGGACACAGCTAATATGAATAAACCAGCAGACATAACCGCCAGCAATCGTACATAACCCCACTGCATGCCTGTTAGAACACCCGCTGCCGCAATGGAGAAAGCAGCCAGCAAACTCGAAGCAGCAATGATCAGACGTGTGGCTTTAAAACCATACACGGACGGCATTGTTGGGATCCCTGCTGCTTGATAGTCGTCGAAATTACGCATGGCAAAGGTCAGAATATGGGTTGGGATCCAGAACAACACTGCCGAAGCCAGCAGGATACCGATTATATCCAGATGTCCGACCCCAAGAACGCGCCCGGCCAGGATAGGCATGCCACCTGAAATTCCACCCCAAACGATAGACCAGGCAGTCCGTCGTTTGAGCCAGATGGTATAGATGGCTACATCAAAAATCAATCCAGCAAAAACAACCAATCCATAAAGGGGATTCATCGCGACCGATATTCCGACCCCGAACAACGAGAGGACCAATCCCAACCTGAGAGCCTCATTTGGATGGACGTATCCGGATGCTAGGGGACGGTTGCATGTGCGTTTCATCCTGATATCGACGTCCCGGTCATACCACATATTCAACACTGTACTGCCACTAATGGCAAGAAAAAGGCTGGCAGCCAGTCCTATGATGGTCGGTAGATTAAAAATAGGACAGCGGGCGGTCATGTAACCAGCCAATCCGGTACCAAGCAACAGACCTGTTTGCATGCTTTTAATAAGAGGCCAGTACTTCAATTTTAGATTGCGGATTGCTGATCGCAGATTGCCAATAACCAGGTGCACTTTTAACATCAGGAACCCTTTGCAAAAATCCTAACCACGCGACAATGGATATTATTCAATGGCTACCTTGCACAGCGGAAACCAACGCCCGGGCAGTAATAAGTTGGTGTGGCATTATTATGCATTCAAACCCCCAAATTATAATCGAATGTATCCTTGCTCCCGCCGCGCATGTAGCGGTAATGTTGACCTTCATAAACATTACCCATCCCCTGCCAGACTTTCCCAGCCAAATCATACAAACCAAATGGGCTGGCTGAATCAACTGTATGGTACCCAATATAAGCTTTGCCATTATAAAAGCCAACTGGAGTAGTACGGGAACCGAAGCTGCTCATGTCCTCGAATGGATCGCGACTGGAGTAGTAATTGGCGTGATTGCGAGAGATGTCATCACCCCAGGGGAATGGGCGTCCATAAGTTCCACTTTATCTCCTTACAGCAGTTGTTTGACTCTTAAAACACCAGCGTTTGATATGCCTTATGTGAATTATGGCCTAGAATCAGGCGGCAATACTGTAACAAATATCACAAATACCATCCTGAATGGTCTTTCCCGGGTTGCTCCGACATACAGGATTATTTTGCGGCTTGTTAACCCACCAGTGATCCGTTTACACAAACCTGGTAACAGCATGACAAAAATCAAGATCATGCTGAAAAGTGAAGAGAACGCAAACATTGAAAAGTATTCTTTTGGATGAAAAAACATTTCATCTATTGACTAAAGACCCTCGTGGGTGTATATTACGCCAGCAAATCAAACCCTCGTTAGGCCAGGCGTCTGTCAAAGACACAAGCCACTGCTCCGAAACATCGAGAGATGCCAAGGAAGTAGACCAGGTGAGTCCGAATTAAGGTCTCGCCCAAAGTGGCTGGGAAAATCTCCTACGCTCGACAGTGCCAAAGCTCAACCAGTGGGGGCACAAGCTCGCAAGATAGTATGCGAGCGCCAGGTCATTATTGACAGCCTCCCAGGGATGACGGGAGGCTGTTCTGTACCTCACACAAAGGCTGGTGGATGCCGGCCGAATCCAAGGTGTGAGTGGAAAGGAGGTGCCCGCGTGGAAGCAGATGATTGTCCTGGAGAACAAACGAATATACTCATATTCCTTTCCGAAAAGCGGCTGTCCTGGGTGCGAGTAAACCGCACCGACCCACGTTTTCAACTGTACTTCTTTCCTTGCCAGTTAGGCAGGGCGGTGTAGTCGATCCTCCGTCACCTGATGCAGTTGCCACCTTCGGATAAATCTTGAGGTGGTTTTTTTATAAGGAGGTGACTATGGCTTTTGTCAGCGAACTGACCGGACGACCGGTCACCGATTTTGACGGGACAAAGATCGGGGTCCTGAAGGACCTGGTAGCTCGTTCCCGCAAAGAGTCTCATCATCCTATAATCGACGCGGTGGTCATCCAACGCAAGCGTGATCAGGTCACAATACCGTACTCTGATCTGGCAGCTTTGTTGTCAGTTGCCATTCCGCTTAAACGCCCCCTGGGGGAAATCCATCCTTATACACCCCAGGATGAAGATATCCTGCTGGTCAAGGATGTAATGGACAAGCAGATCATCGATATCGATGGTGCGCGGGTTGTGCGCGTAAATGACATAGAACTGATACGCGTTAATGGGAATATCGTGGTAAGCAACGTGGATGTTGGTACTCTGGGGATCCTGCGCCGGATCGGTTTGGAAAAGATAGGGCGCTGGTTGGCTTCCCGTTTCAAGATAGGCACTTCTCAGGAACAGATCTCCTGGGAGTTTGTCGAACCACTGGTTCACGATCAATCCATGCGCCTTAAGGTGCCGGTGGAGAAATTAGCCGAATTACATCCTTCCGATCTCGCTGATATCATCAGCGATTTGAACCGTGTGCAAACAGGTCAATTGCTCGATAAATTGGATCTCGAGCAATTGGCTGATACGCTGGAGGAGGTCGAACCGGATTTCCAGGCGAGTCTATTGCATCACATGCCTGATGAAAAGATAGCTGACGTGCTTGAGGAAATGTCTCCAGATGAAGCAGCCGACCTGCTAGCTGAACTCCCGCAGGAGCGTACGAAAAAATTACTAAGTTTAATGGAAGATGATGAGGCAGAGGAAGTCCGCAAACTGCTTACCTATCCCGAGGATACAGCTGGTGGGTTGATGACGACAGAATTTGCTGTTGTTCGACCAAACCTAACAGCCAGCCAGACAATCAAGCATTTAAGGATGATTGGAGAGGAGATAGAGTTACTATATTACGTTTATGTGACAGACGAGAGCGGGCATTTGATCGGTGATTTCTCATTGCCTGACCTGATCATGGCATTGCCTGGTACACAAGTGAGTGAGTTCATGAATAAACGTGTGGTGAGTGTCCACCTGACCGATGAGCAGGATGAGATTGCACAGGTCGTGGCGAAGTACAATCTCAGGGCTGTACCAGTAGTGGACGATAATGAGTGTTTGCATGGGATAGTGACTGCTGATGACGCCCTGGACAAGATTATTCCAACCTCATGGAAGAAACGTCTTCCACGATTCTTTGGCGGTTTGAAATGAAAAAGATTGGTGAGCTCTTGCGAGAAAAATGGTCCACCTGGTCATGGACACGGCGGATGGTGCTTTTCCTGTCTGTTTTTGGTCCGGCGACGATCACCGCCATGGCTGATAATGACGCGGGTGGTGTGGCAACCTATTCCATCGCAGGAGCGACCCTTGGATACCCAATATTGTTCCCACTGGTGATCATTACTATCTTGCTGGGTATCACACAAGAGATGGGCATGCGTCTAACCCTGGTCACCCGCCGCGGGCTTGCAGACCTGATCCGTGAGAAATTTGGAGTGAAAGTTTCGCTATTCATTTTTTTTGGATTGGTGATTGCGAATTTAGGCACGATAACCGTCGAACTTTCGGCGATAAAAACAACCAGCCAGATGCTTCAAATTCCTACTGCACCGTTCGTAATTGGCATACTGCTGATGTCATTCCTTTTTATCACCAAGGGAAACTATAAGTTAACCCAGAATATCATGTTGATTGTCTCCCTTTTCTACCTGACATACATCATCTCAGCGATCAAAGCCCGACCAGATTGGGGGTTGGCATTTACCAACCTGCTTTATCCCCACGGTGTGTCATGGACAGGAGAATATACCCGTAATTTCCTGATCATTGGGATGGGTGTATTGGGCACAACGATCACACCCTGGGGTCAATTTTTTATCAGTAGTTTTGCCTATGATAAAAAGATGGATTCAAACACGATTAAATATTCTCAATTTGAAACATATTGGGGTGCTTTCCTTACAGATTTCTTCTCATTTTTCATGATCACTGCAACAGCCGCGACACTATGGGTGCATGGCATAAGGCTTGAGTCTGGGGAACAAGCTGCGCTCGCGATCCGACCCTTTGCCGGGGAACTGGCTGGTAATCTATTTGCGGTAGGTATCCTGGCAGCCGCGTTTATGGGATTGGTGATCGTACCGCTCTCGACGGCTTATGCATTTTCGGAGTTCTTTGGTTTGTCGGGCAGCCTGGACACAAATTTTAAAAAGAGTAAAACTTTTTATATACTTTTTATTGTTCAGTTAGTCTTCGCTGCACTGGCGATTATGATCCCGGGGATCTCACTCTTCCAGATGGCTGTAGCGACCCAAATTATAAACGCGATGACGCTTCCACTGGTTTTTTTCTACCTGATCAAATTAACAAATAATCCAGGTTTAATGGGGAAATACGCCAATAATATCTTCCAAAAATATTTTGCATCCATCTCATCCATGGTAATAGTAATTGCTTCAGCATTCACAGTCTATGCAATCTTATTTAGATAGTAAATAATCACTTCTTCTATCATGGGTGGTCGATACTCTGGTAGTATGTTTTAGTAAGAAGACCTGTTCAGGTCGCCTCTCAGAATGATGAGAGAAGGTTATTTGAATTCACATCGGTCAGTTTCTTTTTATCCAGGTAATTCGACCGCCTATTATTGTGAATTGGAAATAACTGGAATTTCCTTTATTCGGTTTTTCCCCATTATGCGTTTCCGGGTATCCAGGAACGATTATCTTGCACAATCAGCGTATCGGCTTCGGTGGGACCCCACGAACCCGGTGTGTACAGAGGTAACATGGATGGACCCAATGCATCCCACCCCTCGAGGATTGGGTCGATCAATCTCCAGGCAGCCTCCACTTCATCGGCGCGGGTAAACAAAGCCGCGTCTCCCAACAAGACGTCTAGAAGCAGCCGCTCGTAGGATTCTGGTATGGCAGTCGGTCCAAAATAGTTGGCGTACTGGAATTCCATATCTACTGAACGCATCTCTACCACAGTATCTGGAACCTTTGCCTCGAAGCGTAAATGTACACCTTCATCGGGCTGCAGGTACAGGACCAGCATATTTGGGGTTATCTGGCTGCCTGGTGGAAGCGGGAACATCAGGTGCGGCGGTTCCTTGAATTGGATGATGATCTGGGTCAATTTTTCCGCCATGGATTTACCGGAGCGCAAGTAAAAAGGTACACCTTTCCAGCGCCAGTTATCGATAAAAAACCGAACAGCAGCATAAGTCGGGGTTGTTGAATTGGATGCCACATCCGGCTCATTGTGATAACCGATGTACTGCGCCCGGACGGTGTCTCTGGAAGCTTCATCCTTCGTAATTGGATTGATAGCATTGAGAACTTTAATTTTCTCATTACGCAATGCATCCGCGTCGAATGAAGAAGGGGGTTCCATGGAAACCAGGGTGAACAGCTGCAGTAGATGGTTCTGAAACATGTCCCGCAAGACACCGATACCATCATAAAAACCACCACGGTGCCCAACACCAACCTGCTCCGCCACCGTGATCTGGATGTGATCTATGTAATTTCGGTTCCAAATTGGCTCGAAGATGGTGTTGGCGAAACGGGTAATCAGGATATTTTGGACTGTTTCCTTGCCCAGGTAATGATCGATGCGGTAAATTTGCTTTTCATCGATCACCTGGTGGATCTGCCGGTTGAGATGCCTTGCTGTTCCAAGGTCAATGCCAAATGGTTTTTCAATTACGACCCGTCGCCAGCCATTGTTTTCTGTTACCTGATTTGTATGTCCGAGCATATCAATGATGTCAGGGAAAAGTCCGGGTGGAGTTGCCAGATAAAATAATCGGTTGTCAACGCCATCACTTATTTTTGCCAGAGTGGAATCCAAATTTCGATAATCACTTAACTCCTTATACTGTCCCTGGACATAAGTCAAATGAGAAGCAAAGAGCCTCCACTCATCTTTTGAATATGAAAATCCTGCGAATTTATTGACACCTACGAGTTGACGCTCGCGGAACTCTATATCCGTAAACGGGGTACCACCAAATCCAACGATGTTGAAGGCTTCTGGTAACCGGTTTTTTCGGTACAGGTTGAATAGTGACGGAATCAATTTGCGATAGGTCAGGTCACCAGATGCGCCGAAAATGACCAGAGATGTTGTCGAATTATCGGAAAACATTCATATCCTTCAATTCTCTCTTGGTGTGTTGCTGAAAAAACCGAAATATCTGATAGTAATCAGTATGGCTTTTGGATCAATTCCATGAATTCTCAAGAAAAGGGTAAGCTGCGATAGATTGGGTCATTATGAATAATCACTAGAATGGTGTCGATAATGGTTGAGGATTATTAATTGTTTAATCCTTGAGATGCAGGGTTAATAAACGTTGTGCAGCCTCGACAATTGTTGGGAAAATATCTCCATTTTCTCTTTTCCCAATATTTCCGGTTATATCGCCAAATGTGAGGCGCGGGGTAAGAGAAAATATATTACCAAAGAGCATTTGTTGGATCACCTGAATGAACATCGCCAGCCTTTGACGGTCCACCCGTCCCTTACAAAGCCATGTGATCGGATGATGCACTGATCGAGCCGCCAGCACTCCGCTGACAATGCTGACCAGTATGCGGGATTGGGGAACATGCTTGAGGAAAATCTCCAAACTTCTTGACCAGTGATTTAGTTCATCCTTAGCGTTTGGCATAACTGCTGGATCGGGTTCAAGGGTACCACGCGCAAAAATCAATAAACACCCTCCCTCCTTCAAATGGCGAATTGAATCCCGAACGACATTCATCCGGGCATGGGGATCAAATGAGGGTGTATAGATCATGTGTTGGCTGATATTGGGCAAATGTTGTAAAAAAGGGATGGCTCCGGCGACAATTTTAAAGTCAGGCCGGGCTACGTTCGCGGAGATAACAAGGGAGTCGTATGCTCCGGGGTGGTTCGAAGCGATCAGCAACGGTCCACTGTCAGGTATGTTCTGATTACCTTGGACTTCGAAAGCAGAGACAAACCGAGGTAGTACCCAACGGGCAGCCGCGGTAAAACCATGCCTAGCTACCTGGAGATCGAATCCAGCCCCCAGTTCAGCGAATCGTTCGGCGGCTTTAGAAAAGAAGGGGGTAAAGGTCTTACGAACCAGGCATACTTCTGGAAAATGCAATGCTTTAAATATTTCATCGGTTATCAGTTGTTTAAGTGTTCCTGTGCTAACAGATTTCTTTTCCATAGTAGCCTCGAATTATTATTCCAGTGCCGTTATAACCTCATTATAGGCTTCTCCTTGAATGCGTCAAGCGAATAAGTCTGTTCATTTCGACCTGATGGACATCAAGCTATAAAAAAGGTATTGGGGGAGGTTTTTTACTCTGGACAGATCGCAAAAGAGACAATTTACATTTATTGTCAACAAGCATTAGAATCGTTACGTGTCTGAATTAAACATTGATCTATTGAAAGCGTATCGAACCCGAACCTACCATCTGCCGCCCGCTCCATGCCTCACGACCCCTGCCCAGGCTGTCGATTTCGTGAACGAGCGTGGTTTCGTTCATTTTTGGCCGATCAAGGGGATCAACCTGCCGAGTCTGTGGGTGGCAACAGCGGGTGACCGGCCTGTACCGAATGAGCATGATGATCCAGGTCACATCACCTGGAGTTGGAAAGATGATGCGTTGGATAAAAAAGTGTGGTATTACGGTAAAGTGCTGCGCAGGCGAGCAACACTCATCTCGCTCAAAATCGCTCCTTATTTTTATGCTTTGAGCGAAAATTATGGCTCTCCAGAGGAGGACTACATCCTTGCTTATGAGGAAGGTCGCATGACTATCGCGGCCAAACTTGTCTATGAAGCTCTATTGCGTAAAGGTCCACTGGATACGATCTCCCTGCGACGGGAGGCACGGCTAACCAGCAAGGAGAGCGATTCGGAGTTCAACCGGGCTCTTGAGAGTTTGCAGGCCGATTTCAAGATCCTACCAGTGCGTGTAGCTGAAGCAGGTTCCTGGCGTTACGCTTTTGTCTACGATATTGTCGCCAGATACTATCCAGAATTTCCCACCCAGGCACGCGAGATTGGCGAGGCGGAGGCGCGCCGGAAACTGATGGAGTTATATTTTCAGTCGGTGGGAGCAGCCCAGGTTAGAGATGTAGAAAAAATATTTGGCTGGCCGCCTGAGCTTGTATCACGGACGTTGAACCAGTTAGTTAAGGATGGTTCGTTAAAGGAAGGATTACAACATCCATGCCAGAAGGGAAATTTGATAGCCCTGGCAGATCTTTGTTCACCACAAACTTAACAAATCAATAGATCTTTAACAAATCCGTGGTAACAATTCACCCGCAGGCATATCCACCACTCTTGACCCGCCGATCTCTGTGCGTGCAACAACCAGACCAGGATGTTTCCCGATCACCTTACCAATACGTGCTGCCTCCCTCCCATATGGATGAGCACGCATGGCGTCAAGAACAGTATCTGTCAGCGGTTCAGGAACGAATGCAATCAGTTTGCCCTCGTTAGCGATATATAATGGATCCAGTCCCAGCATTTCACAAGCAGCTCGGACTTCAGGTCGCACCGGCACTTTAACCTCCTCAAACTCAATCCCAACCTTCGAGGCAGTTGCCAGTTCATTTAACACTGCGGACAGCCCACCGCGGGTAGCATCGCGCAGACAATGGATATCATTGGTAACACCAAGCATGGTCTTAACGAGCCCGTTGAGAGGGACCGTATCGCTCTTGATCTGTGACTCAAATTTTAGCCCCTCGCGCACAGACATGATGGCAATGCCGTGGTCACCCATCGTTCCGCTGACGATGACCGCGTCACCGGCCTGGGCGAGATTGGGAGCGATGTTTACTCCGATTGGTATCACCCCGATGCCGGATGTATTTATGTATAACCCATCACCGTGACCTTTATTGACCACTTTGGTATCTCCAGCCACAATCAGGACGCCAGCCGCCTTGCAGGCTGCTGCGAGGGAAGAAGTGATCTGACCAAGGATCTCTATTGGCAGACCTTCTTCCAGGATGAATCCTGCGGATAAATAAAGCGGGTGGGCTCCCCTCATCGCCAGATCATTGACAGTCCCATTGATTGCCAGTTCGCCGATATTTCCACCAGGGAAGATCAGCGGGCTGACCACATAAGAGTCGGTCGTGAATGCCAGATGACCTACCTTTGTATCCAGGTCAAGCACCGTTGCGTCACCCATCTGCTCAAGGAGTTCGTTTCTTAGGAGAGGTTCAAAAAGATGCTGGATAAGATCGGCCATCATCCTGCCACCACTGCCATGCCCCATTACGATGTTGGGATAATTCTGGAGTGGGCGGGGACAGGTCCAGCCTTCGAAAGAGGGAATGGTCATAGTTACCTCGTAGAATGTTTGGACTATTGTACTATGCCAAATCTGAAGAGGCTATTGAATTTATTCGCAAATTCACTATAATAGTAATAAAAGCTTTGTTGTCACATAGAGAAAAAATGTCATATAAGCAAGGGAAAAGGTTCATGGGGTTCTTGATGCTGGGACTGATTATGCTGGCATGCATTTTATTAAAGATGAGTCTCAGGCGAGTGTCCCCGCTCCAGCACAAGCCACACCTACCATGAGCTTTCCAACACTACCTCCTGCACCATTCAACCACCCGACAGCGGAGTTAGTCTATGAATGCTAAGGTTCCGGGACATCACCCACTGGCTATACCTGATCAGTGCATTTGCCGAACCTGATATTGTGGAAAAAATCATTCCATCGGAGTATGATCTGGTATTCTGGAAGGAAGAACCCCTTATGCTCTCACCGAAGTACCTTGCACAATCTACAATTGATATGACCATGATTGACGGAAGAGTCGTGTACGAAGGAGGATAAAGATGATTAACAAGGAAAGTATTTTCATGTGGAAACTAACGACAATTTTCTTACTGATGTTAATGATATTCTTTACGACCGGACCAGCCCTTGCTGCACCTTCCACCCAGGCAATCGATACGAATCCACCTGATCACCCTGTCAAGCTGATTTTCATCCATCACTCCTGTGGAGAGAATTGGCTGAATGACGATAACGGTGGCTTGGGACAGGAACTGGGTCGGAATAATTATTTCGTCAGTGATACCAACTATGGCTGGGGTCCAGACGGAATCGGTGATCGAACAGATATACCTAACTGGTTGGAATGGTTTCGAGCGCAAGAGACAGAACGTTACATGAGTGCCCTATTTAATGAGAGTGGACAAAATTCCTCTTATACGCGCACCCTAGCTGATCCAGCTGGTGAGAACCAGATCATCATGTTCAAATCATGTTTCCCGAACTCGAACCTGGATGGAAATCCAAATGATCCACCTTCCCCTGGAACAGATCTAACGGTTAGCAATGCCAAATACATCTATAACGAGCTGTTAAAATATTTCATCACCAGACCGGATAAATTATTCATCGTAATTACTGCTCCCCCGGTGCAAGACCCAGCCTATTCTACAAACGCCCGAGCATTTAATACCTGGCTGGTTCAGGATTGGCTGCGTGAGAATAACTATCCATACAGCAATGTGGCTGTCTTCGATTTCTACAACGTATTGACCGGTCGAAATAATCACCATCGTGTCCAAAATGGTGCGATTGAATATATCACCAACCAGGAGCGGGATACTGCTTTCTATCCAACTGAGGATGACCATCCCTCTGCAACAGGAAATAGAAAGGCGACGGAAGAGTATGCCCCATTGCTTAATGTCTATTATCATCGCTGGCAGTCAAATACCCCTTCTCAGCCGCTGGTCGCTACTGTTGCCCTACCAGCGGTTGAAAACACACTCCAGCCAAATGTTCAACCTGCTGTAGCAGGGAGTGGTTCAATTGACAACTTTGAGGGTACTTCTCCGGTAGGTACTTCGGGTTGGGAAATATACTGGGACGAGACCACACCGACTACCGTATCTTGCGAACCGGAAAGTGGTACTGCCTATAGTGGTGCAGCCTCACAGAGACTTGAGTTTAATGTGGCTGCCAACAGTTGGGCGACATGCACCCTCAATTATGATCCTCCTCAGAATTGGAGTGGTAGTAATGGGCTAACCTTTTATCTTCGTGCGATTCGGTCCACCCTGGTTTTTAATGTGGATCTCTATACAGGTCCAACTGGTGAACGGGAAACATATTTATATACGATTGAGACACCACCAGATAGTGCAAATGGCTGGATCCCAATAGAGTTAGCCTGGAATGAATTCCACCGGGCGGATTGGGAAGAAAACGGTGGCGAACCATTTAACAAGCCAGATCAGGTATCTGGCATAGGTTTCGGTTTCAGCACTTATCCCGATACCACTAACACCGGTACCATCTGGGTGGATGACCTGCGATTGATGGGGAACGAGCCAATCCCACCGATTGCTCCCCAGGAACAACCTCGAAATGAAGATGGCAGTCAACGCAGGCGTCTCCTACCTTGTGGCAGTGCCATCGCTCTGCCTGCGGCGGTAGTCGGTTTATTATGGTTGCGAAAATCTCGAAGGTATATTCAATGAAACGTCGTTTGTGGATCTTGATTGCAATTAGCACATTCTTGATAAGCATACTGATATATAAGCTGCCAGGAACAGTCGAGGCGATCAAACCACGCTCCAATGTTATAGAAGAACAAGCGTCAAGCCCCATTATCTGTTCACACAACACTCTTATCCAGCCTGCAGATCTTGAATATGTTGGTGCCTTTCGGTTACCGGACGGGCCGCCAGAGTTTGGCTGGGATTGGAGTGGGGAGGCTTTAACCTATTATCCAGATGGTGATCCCTCTGGAGCGAATGATGGTTTCCCTGGCTCACTTTATGGAACAGGACATAACTGGAATACCTATGTGTCTGAGATCAGCATTCCTGCTCCCGTTATTTCCGGGAATAAAGATGTTGAAGCCCTTAATACAGCGACCACATTGCAGGAGTTCTCAGATATCCGTGGTGGTTTGTTTGGTTATCTTGAAATACCACGAGTCGGGTTGGAATATTTACCTCCTCAAGGAAAGCAATCCAGCGGCAAACTGTATTTTGCCTGGGCACAGCATATGGGCGAAGCAGAGACCAATCCATCACATGGTTGGAGTGAACTAGATCTATCGGATCCACGACCTGCAGGTTTATGGCGTATCGGAGAATATTGGAATTACGTCACAGGAGATTACCTTCTGGCAATCCCAGATGAATGGGCGAACAGCTTTGCACCGGGCAAGCTGCTGGCAACGGGAAGATATCGGGATGGTGGTCAGGGGTCGTTTGGACCGACCTTATTCGCTATTGCACCCTGGCAATCAGGTAATCCACCCTCTCCAAACAGCACCATCCCGGCGATTCCTTTATTGCGTTATGGAAATGTTTATACAGAAGGTTCAACTGAAATGAATAATTATCGCCATTCCGATGAATGGAGCGGGGCAGCCTGGATGACAGCAGGGGAAAAATCCGCAGTCGTCTTTATTGGTACCAAAGGCATCGGGAATACCTGGTACGGCTGTAAGGATGGCACTATCTGGCCAGAAAATCCACCATATCCACCCGAATGTCCAGAAAGAGGCTGGTGGAGCACCAGTTTTGCCGGGCAAATACTTTTCTATAATCCAAGCCAATTGGCTTCCGTTGGGCGAGGAGAAATGGCATCATGGGAGCCACAACCTTACGCCGGATTGGGAATAGATGATTATCTTTATCATGTAGAATCGACCCAACAGAAAAACCACGTCGGAGCAGTTGCCTTTGACCGCCAAAGAGGATATCTTTTTGTGATGGAACCATTGGCGGATGGCGATAAGTCTCTCGTCCATGTTTGGAAAATAAGATAAACAGCCGATATCTCGGTCTTTTTTGGGTTGTTTATTTCCACACCTGATAATCCTGGTATTGGCCTATCGTAATCATAACCATCTGGTTTCACAGGTTGAGTGTATTTGGAATAGACCATGACTCAGAGTATGGTATAGATGACCGGATGCCACGTCCGATTATCCCTGGCGATAAACATGCCCTGAATAAACGAATTGTAGAAAAGCTTGCCAATGAACTTTATGATATGGATATAAATCATAAAAAAAATCATCAGGTATGGGCTTATCGCAAGGCAGCCTGGGCAATCGAAGATCTTGAACAGGACATAGGGCTGATTTATCGTACAATGGGTATGAAAGGTTTGCAGAGCATCCCAAATGTCGGCGCAACGATAAGCCTTATTGTGGAAAAATGGATCAAAACCGGTGCTTTTGTATAATGGCGATACACAAATTAAATTGAGTTTATGAAACGATCAAATAAATCCTGAGTTCACCGTGATAGGATTTTGATGCCTATTTATTCCCTCCCTATTGATTATTTTTGTGTTATGAAATCATTCACGGGATCATTACTATACGAGATATCATTGCAACCTTTACCTTCTAATGGCGTTATATAGATGAGGCTTTTAACTGGTCATATCTGCTGAATTTTTCAATCTATAAATTAAGGAGGAACATATGAACAGATCAAATCGTACCCAGCTTGCCCTTGGGATCATCCTTGTCCTTTTGGGAGCCTGGTTTATTGCAACGCGCCAGGTTCCTGCTCTTAAGGAATGGATAAAAGACTTTTCTGAATGGCCTTTTTCCGTTATCGGAGCAGGTGTGCTCATTTTTCTTATAGGGTTAATCGTCGGTGCTCCGGGTATGGCAATTCCGGCTTGTATCGTGGCAGGGATAGGGGGCATCTTATATTATCAAAACCATACTGGTGAGTGGGCGTCCTGGTCGTACATGTGGTCTCTCATCCCTGGATTTGTTGGTGTAGGTACAGTACTGATGGGCTTGTTAGGTGAGAATACACGGGCCAACCTGAGCCATGGTCTTAACCTGATGGTCATCAGTGTTGTCTTATTCCTGATCTTTGCAGCTTTCTTTGGCGGATTGAACCTGCTTGGTAGTTTCGGCCCAGCGATTTTATTGATTCTTTTGGGTGTATGGGTCATTGCGAGGGGCTTGTACGGCATGTGGCGTCACAAGGAGTAAAACATGCGATATTTAAACAGTCTTTTTTGGGGCAGTATCCTAATCATCCTGGGTGTACTGTTCACCCTAAAAACAGCAGGATACATCACAGGTGATGTTTTAGGCTGGTTCTGGCCAATATTCCTGATGCTGCTGGGTGTTTGGATTATTTCCGGGAGATGGACTCGGACTTGGGGTTTCTCAAGTGAGGGAACGCCTTTCGCTATTGATCTGCAAGGTGCAAAGCAGGCACGTATCAAATTCAACCATGGCGCTGGCCAGTTAGAAATTGGATCAGGTGCACATTCAGGGCAGTTACTCTTAGGTACCTCCGGTCTGGGTTTAAATTATTCCAGCGAATTGAGCGGTGATATCCTCGAGACACATGTGGAAGCCGGACCAACTTTTATCCCGTTCATTGGTCCGTCCAGTGGTGTATGGCGCTTCCAGTTAAATCGTGATGTGCCATTATCGTTGATATTTGAAGTGGGTGCGTGCAACCTGACAGCTGACTTGACAGACCTGATAGTTACATATGCTCAATTGAAGACCGGTGCCAGTGACTCACGGTTAAATCTACCTGAACGGGAAGGCAATACTATTGTTGATATTGAAGCCGGTGCAGCCAGCATGGATATCCGCATCCCACCAACTGTTGCTGCACGTATTAGGGTCAAGGAAGGAATATCTTCATTGAACATCGACCCCGTTAGATTTTCACGTATGGATGGTGGTGTTTACCAATCAAGCGGTTATGACACGTCTACCAACCGTGCAGAGATCAATATAAATGTCGGCGCAGGTAAGATTGAAATTCATTAAATCAAGGAGGTGCCTTATGAAACGCATTGGCCCACGCATTATCCTTGGTATCTTGTTGATACTGGGAGGGTTACTGAGCTTATTCGATAAGTTGGGATTTATCAGAGATGCCTCTGGAATATTCTGGGGATTCGTCTTCGGGGTCGCAGGCGGATTATTTATGTATATTTTCCTCACCAATCCTTCGAACTGGTGGGCAGCCTTCCCAGCTTTTACACTTCTTGGCCTGGGGATCCAATCTTTTCTGCCGGAGGCATTTTCTGAGTGGGGTGGATTGGTTTTTCTGGGAAGTATCGGCTTGGGTTTCTTTGCAGTTTACATCACCAGTACCGAGCGCTGGTGGGCGATCATACCTGGTGGCGTTTTAATATCACTCGGTATTATTTCGGTAATATCTGAAATGAGTGAAGGCAGGGAAACTGGCGGGTTGTTATTTATTGGGCTTGGCATAACTTTTCTGTTGGTTGCGTTATTACCTTCGCCAATTCGGATGAATTGGGCTTATATACCAGCAGGAGTGCTCATCATCATGGGTTTACTACTAGGTACACCATTCTTCGGTTTGACGGAATTTGTCCTACCGGGAGTAGCAATAATTGGTGGAATTCTCCTTATCTATTTCTATTTTCGCAAGAGATAGTTTGGTTCCACCAACATAAAGCACCCCTTTGCTTTTCTGTGCACAGGGGTGCTTTTTTTGAATGTTATTTTCTTTTTCGCTCGGTATATCTCTTGTATACGCGTTTCCAAGAGTCGGTAAGATTCTCAGGTTTAATCTTTTTATGTTGATCTTTGCTAATGTGAAATGCGAAATCTTCCATCAGACCAGTGATTGGTTCGGCGGATTGGTTTAGGATAATAGGTAAACCGGAATTGATGGCTTTCACGAATTTATCCGGTGTGTAGGGAATAGTTATTGTTACCGGTGCAGGTAGAGCAGATTCTATCTTATCAGATGATATTCCATTTTAAAAATATATCAGATGTGAGGTTATCTCATTTTGGGTGATTTTACCTAAATTGATTTGGTCATATTTGAAATTAAGATATCACTAGACACTTTTAACCGTTGGGATTGACGATCAGATAATGCCGAGACTATCGACATATTCCTCCAAACGATGAATTTCGCTCTCTATGTGACCTACCAGTGATTCCACATTTGAAAGATCACCTCGATTGCTCTCCGACTCCAATTTACCAGCAAGTGACGCAAGAGGAGTTGCGTTGAAATTTAGCGAGACACCTTTGAGGGTATGAGATAGCCGATTTAAGGAAGGAGCATCATGTGATTCCATCGCTGCTTTTAATTCCCCCAATCTTCCAGGTAGATTACCGATGAATACTTTACACATTTCAGAAAAGAAATTTCTATCATCGTGGAAACGGGGAAGCGCAGCAATCATATCCATTGGTGGAATTTCAACATTTAAATTTTCGGGTAAGGAATTTGAGCTCGGCGACAGTGACCTTTGGTCAGCTTTGATTTTCTTTTCAAATGCCGGTTCGAAATCGTCAAACAGGATATTTTCAGGTTGTTTGATATTGTCCGTTGCAGACATCTCACCTTTATCTTGTGACAAGTCTTTATTCTTCTCTTCTTTCTTTTGAGTCCAGTATTCCAAAACACTATACAATACCTGACGTTCCAAAGGTTTGGAGAGGTAATCATCCATACCGGCTTCTAGGCAGAGCTCACGATCTTCTTTCATAGCACGAGCGGTCATCGCAATTATTGGGATATGTCGTTTTTCCCCTTCCCAGGTACGAATATGCTGTGTCGCCTCATAACCATCCATAACTGGCATTTGCACATCCATCAGCACTGCATCATATTGTTCAAGTTGGATTTTTTCAAAGGCTTGCAGTCCATTCTCAACCGTATCTACTTCATAACCGGCCTTTTTTAGATTTACAATGGCAAGCTTCTGGTTAATGGGATTGTCTTCAGCCAGTAATATGCGTAATCCCTTTTGTTTTTGCTCATTGATCGTATGACGAGTGACAAGTTGGTTTGCCCTTGCCTGCATATCTTTTTTCCTGCCAAGTACAGCAATTAACATATCGAAAAGCAATTGCTGTTTGACCGGTTTCAAGAGATAACCGGCGCAACCTAAAGCTTGGAGGCGCTTGGCGTCACCTCGTTGACCCATTGATGTCAAGATGATAATACTGGTCTTATTACATAGAGGGTCGTTAATGATGGCGGTAGCGGTTTTTTCTCCATCCATCTCGGGCATTTGCATATCAAGAAGTACGATTTGGTAAGGATTCCCTATCTGAGATGCCGCACGTAACATTTCCAGGCATTTTTCCCCACTGGGAGCAGTGGAAACCCGGCAACCAAAACCAGCCGTTATTTTACTAAGAATGGTCAGATTTGTGGCATTATCGTCAACCACCAAAACAGGCAATTCTTGAATATTTGGCAAACCTGTTGTCCGATCAACCTTCTTTTTACCCTGTTTTTTCAATTTGATGGTAAACCAGAAGGTACTCCCTTTCCCAACCTCACTCTCAACGGTTAAATTACCTCCCATCGCCTCAACCAGTTGTTTCGAAATGGTCAAACCCAAACCTGTACCTCCATAACGCCGCGTGGTTGAGCCATCTGCTTGAGTGAATCTGTCAAATACCGATGATAATCGTTCGGTTGGAATTCCAATACCAGTATCCTGGACTGAGAATCGTACGGTTGTATCTGTCTCGGTTTCAGATATGGGTTCAGCCTGGAGAACCACTTCACCATTTTCTGTAAATTTAATTGCATTACCGACCAGATTGATGAGAATCTGTCGCAGCCTTCCAGGGTCTCCACATAATTCTGTTGTCAGGTCGGGATGAACCAAACAAGCCATCTCAAGACCTTTTTCTTCGGCACGTTTGCTTGAAGTAACTGCAACATCTTCCACCAGAGTATGCAGGTTGAAATCGATAATCTCAAATTCCAGTTTTCTGGCTTCAATCTTTGAGAAATCCAGGATGTCATTCAGCAAGGTTAATAGAGCATCAGCACTCTGAAGGGAGACGTTTAGATAGTCTCTTTGTTCTGCAGATAGGTGTGTTTCCAGAGCCAGTTCAAGCATACCGATGATGCCATTCATTGGTGTACGGATCTCATGGCTCATATTTGCCAGGAACTCACTTTTTGCCCGATTAGCCTCCTCGGCTTCCTGCTGGGCGTGGATGATCTCGGAAATATCATGGTAAAGGGCGAATGCACCAACTTTCTGACCGGAGACGATCACTGGAACAGCAAATAATTCCACATCCACCAATTTTCCATCTTTATGTTGCCGTTTACAGACTCCATGCACTGGTCCTTCCATCGCTTGATGGGTATAAGCTAACGCTTCATCTATGGATTCTTCAGGAACGATCAGGGAGTCCAGGTTTTTATCAAGGATATCTGAGTATTTGTATCCAAATAATTTCTCGAAGGATGGATTACATGAAATTATTTTTTGATTGTTGTCAAGAACGACTATCGCTACAGGACTATTCTGGACCAAGGCTTCAAAATAAATCTTTTGACGAAGGATCTCTTCTTCTGCTTGTTTATGTTCAGTCACGTCCCGAATAATATAAATTGTTTTTGTCTTGATCTCATTTTCAAAAAATGGGTAGATCGAAACATCGAAGTAACCATCCAAATTGGGGAATGTCGTCTCGCCATTCTTCAATAATTGATCAATGGATTTATCCGTATGTTTGTCGAATAATACCTGGATAATTGGTTTTCCGATCAATTCTAAATAATTTAGTTCAAAGGCTTTGGCAGCACCATGATTACATCGTGTGATCTTGTCTTCATTATCTGTAATACAGATGATATCGGAAACAGTATCAAAGGTCATCTCCCATTCTTTTTTTGCTTTGGAGATAATATCCTCAGTGCTCTTACGTTGTTCGACTTCTACCAGTAATGCATCGTTCAGAGAACGCAGCTCGGAAGTCCTTTCGAGAATTTTTGATTCTAATACCTTATTTAAGTGTCCAAGTCGATCCTCGCGTATTCCGATTAGACCGAAGATAAACCCCAACATGAGAGGTACAGCATCAATTATCCAAAGTAACGGTGTGGATCGTTGAACTTGAAGGATCAGAGGAAATGAGATATGTTGACGAGAAATGAGGATTTCAATGATTGTTCCAGCAACGGGGAAAAGCAAGCCGAAATATATTCCCAGGATAGTGTACTGAACCAATCTTTTGTGGTCAGAATATTCTCGATTCATAATTATCTTCCATCTTAAGAATTAGTAAAAGGGATTCGGTTAAAACAAATACCTGTTGAGCAATAATTATAGTTTACATAAGAATTAATGGAAAAACATTTTCAATTCATACACAATCTGATTATATACTTCATAGAGGATCAAGACTATCTCAGATTTAAATTGGCTACAGCGTGGAGATCTATCCATATTATTGTGCTCCCATGAAAAATACATACCTACACGGCAAGAGGTCGTGAATGTTCGCCAGTCATTGAAAAGTATATTAAATTGGAGTTAAAATAAATCGAGGGGATTTAGAGTGTTGATTTTATTCAAACTTAGATTCAATAATATCAATATCAGGGAAGAACTGGTGAACTGTTCCCGCCACCCAACCTTGTAACGTCGCAGGTGAGAGGGGACAGCCCAAGCAGGCACCCCCAAGACGCACCGTGAGGATTTTACCATCGAATGAAATATATTCAACTGAACCGCCATGGAACTGTTCAACATAAGCGCTCAATTGTTCGATCAATCCTTTGAGTTGTTCTTCTTTGGAATGATTGGATGGTGGAGCCACTGACATTTTTTTTCTTTGTGATCCTTGTAAAGCGATACTATCTGGTATATTCTGAGTCATCATTGTACGTACCTGGGCACGTGCATCCTGCCAACGGTTGGAAACAACCCTTGCCAGGCGATCGAGGATAATTTTACCAGTATTGGGGTACTTTACAATAAAATTTCGCAGATCATTTCCAGCAATGCGCAGAGCCACAAGCTCCTCATCACAAATCGCGCTGGATGTATAAGTCTCATTACCAATTGCAGCAGACCAGCCAAATGCACCATCTTGCAAAACCCGCGTCACAGTAATAGGTGGTCCATCATAAGGTTTATGGAGGATTTCAACAATACCATTCAGAATGAGGAATAAATTAACTGCCTGGTCTCCCTGCTGAAATATTACAGTTCCCGCGGGGCACTTGTACAGCTCAAATAGCGGTTCAAGTACCTCCAGCTCGTCCGCCTCCAAACCTTTAAACAGGGTGACTTCTTTCAATGCATCCAACATTTTCAGGATATTATCTTAAAGCTTGATATCCTTTCTAGTGGCAAATTTCCTAATTCCCTCGACATTCATCCCATATTGGCGATCATGTAAAACCTGATGGGTTATACTAATCACTAATTTATGAATGTAACATTTCGTTTGAAGAAGCATCTACATGGGTGAGACCATTTCCCAGGTCTTTTCACTGGAAGCTCTACGCAGTGGGGACCGGGCAGAATTTGCCCGCCTCGTTGATGCATATTCCAAATCCATATATCGGCTGGCATTTAGAATGCTTGGTGATTCCCAAGATGCAGAAGACATGCTCCAAAATACATTCCTCAAGGTCTTCCAGTCGTTGTCAACCTTTGAAGGTCGTTCGAGTATCCTGACCTGGATATACCGGATAGCGGTCAATGAGGCATTAATGCATATAAGACATCAACGACCGGATCTCCAGGTAGGTATAGATGGAGAGGATACAAGCGATAATGACTACACTCCAAGCCAATTTGTGGACTGGTGCTGCCTGCCCGATGCGGAATTGCTTTCCTCGGAATCCAAAACTTACCTTGATAGGGTTATTCAACAATTACCAGAAAAATTGCGGGTTGTTTTCATCCTGCGTGATATCGAAGGTCTTTCAATCCGTGAGACTGGTGAGGCACTCTGCCTAACCGAAACGATTGTGAAAACCCGCCTCTTCCGCGCCCGCATGCATTTACGTAACAAATTATCATCATACTTCGGTGAACGTCTCGATATGGAAAATACCCGATGACCAAACATGCCGATTGTCACACCATGCTCGCATCTTTATCAGAATTTCTTGATGGTGAGCTTAAAGATGAATTTTGCCGTGAAATCAACCGTCACCTTGCCGAATGTCAAGATTGCCGTGTGGTGTTCAATACACTTAAAAAAACCATCGATCTATATCATTCAGCTTCCGATATTCAGGTACCTTCAGGGATACGCGAACGCCTATTCCGTTGTTTGAATTTGGAAGATTATCTTATTAATCCGAATAAGTAGGTAACTTTTAAGGTTGTTAATGCATCCAAAGAGAATTCCAAACCAGAAAGAAGAACAACTATCTGCTTTTGAACTTTCGCTGGTGGTCCAATCAGATAAGAGCAAAAGAAATATCATTCCCGTACACGCAGGCGGGATCTGTCCGCAATGTCATGAAGGACGGATGGAATACAATGGCGTGCTGGAGTTGTCGTGCAACCAATGTAACTTTACCTTACATGGCGATTGCGGCTGTACTTGATAATTAAATCATACGGCTCGTGGGGCAGTTAATGGAGAAAGTAATGGTAAATTTACTGAATAAGGAAATAATACAACAGGTTCGTGATATCTTTCAAAAATTACAACACCCGGTCCATATTTTGTTCTTTGAACAAAAGGCTAAATGCGATTATTGTAAAGAGGCACGTCGATTGATTGAGGAAGTTGTCGCGATTTCTGATAAGCTCAGTATGAATGTATATAATCTGGATGTTGATGGAGATGTCGCCCAGAAATTTAATATAGATAAAACCCCTGGTATTATTATTACCGCAAAAAATGGAGACCAGATCATTGACCTTGGAATCCGTTACGCAGGAGTCCCCTCAGGTCATGAGTTTACATCGTTCATTCAAGGCATATTGCTTGTAGCTACGCGTGACTCAGGATTGAAGGAACACACCCGTACATTCCTAAGGCAGTTGGATAAACCTGTCCATATGCAGGTGTTCGTCAACCCAACCTGACCGTACTGTCCGCAGGCCGTGGTGCTTGCACATCAAATGGCGATGGAGAATCCACTTATCCAATCTGAAATGGTCGAGGCGATGGAGTTCCCTGATTAATCTGGCAAGTTTGGAGTTCATGGTGTGCCGCACACGACGATCAATGACGGTGCCGGCAACCTGGTAGGGGCAGTTCTGGAAGAACAATTACTTGCTGAAATTCAACGTGTGGTCAACCACTAGGAACTATCATGTGTGAGAGGAGGCAGGGAGAGATCTGAATCGGGCTTATAACCATGGATTTGCAGATATCGTCTTCTCCAGGTATCAGGCAGGATCATGTTGATCTCGCAATGATTATTACCGGTGTTGGACTGTTTATTACTGTCGGTCGGGGGATTTTATGCTTATTTTGGTAAATTGAAAACCTTGTTGAATTAACCGATATTTTATGGGTTATTCCAATGAGTATTATCTATCAAACATCCGGGTTCGAGTTTAATGGTTTACTCGAAAGCTACAATGTTTATACATCATCTGCTTCTGATGGACAGTAAATCTGATTTACGCAGGTGCAATCAACCAGATGATATCTTAATGAAATGTAGACCAATTATAAAAAGTAATCCAGATCGTGTTTCGAGTATCGTCTGCAGGTTAAGATCGTAATAAACACTTCTATTTATGACATCAACATTGCAGAAAGGAGTAGACTTGGACGCCAAAGTTAATTGGAAAGGTCGTATGACGTTTGTAGGTACGAGTGATTCAGGTTTCTCGGTAAGCCTGGGGACAGAATCGTTTCTAGGTGGTGTCAATGACGGCTTTCGCCCAATGGAATTAATGGCAATCAGTCTGGCTGGTTGTACTGCTATGGATGTGATCTCAATATTGACCAAAAAACGCCAGAACGTGACCGATTTTGAAGTTAAAGTCCACGTTGAACGAGCAGATGAACACCCGAAGGTATTCACCACTGCATTGATTGATTACCAGGTCACTGGTCACGCTATAGATGAAACTGCAGTCATGCGCTCGATTGGACTCTCAGCCCAGAAATATTGCCCCGCACAAAATATGCTGGGTAAGGTCATGCAAATCGGTTTACATTATGAGATTTATGAGGATGAGGGAGTTGGTCAAAAACATCTGGTAAAACAAGGAGAATATCACCGGTCAGAGGATAATGCTATATCATAAGTTGTTTCAGAATGGAATAATCCCCCCGATTTACCTTATATCGCATGCTGTCTTTTTGGATAATCCCTAAAAATTTAATCCCCAGCCTTGATCTGGCTATAAACATCTGAACATTCGCAAGCAACGATGACTAAAATTCCCTTGGTCAATGTTCCCAGATAGGGATGCTGACCATTATGGGCGATCCAACCCTCCAGGTTGAAAGCGAGCGGTCCATCGGCTGGGATCCACTCACCATTGTATTTGCGGGCAATATGCACATGTGTCCCGGTGGTCCGCCCTCCCTCGCAGGAAGGGTAACCCACTTGGTCGCCTAATTTCAAGATATCCCCCACCTTTGCACGACCTTTTTCAGCCAGGTGAAGATAAAGCAATGTCCAACCTGTGTGTTCATCTCCGTCTCCATCCAGGTCCAACACAACCACGCCTGTTTCTGACCTTACAACGATGCCATCAGATACTGCGGTAGAATATTCCTGTTCATCAGTTACGAAGCAACCACTATGTTCCGAGGGCGGTGCAAAGTCGATACCGGCATATGGTTCTCCTTCTCCCCAACCTGTATGCGGTCCACCGGTATAGGTCCATATGTGACTTGCCGGGAATGGTAGATGAAATGCAGGTTGTTGCAAGCTTCCGGGTATCAAAATGGTTGGGTCTGCCCATGGATCCTCGAAAAGGTCTGAGTAGGTCTTGATCAATCCTTCAGAGCTGATAGCCTGATCGTAATCAGATGCGGAAAACAACAGTGAAAAATAATATTGAATACCAACTGAAGCAGCATTTTGCCAAGGATCGGGGCGTTCCAAGCGCCCATCGGGATGATCGAACGATGTCAGGCTCCCTGTACGCCAACCATAATAGCCGTTATTTAAAGTATTGGCAGCCCAGACCAACTGAAGGTACATTCCTCTATGAAAATGTTCGATATATCCAAGAGTATACGGACTGTTACTCTTTGGAAGCTCTGGCGATGAGATAGCCTTGGCTTGGTATTCCAGGATAGCTAACAATAACCGCGGGCTGATGCTGAAGTTTGTCGCGACGTAATTAACCACTCCTGCCCCTGTGCGTGTAGTCCCACCAACATAAGCAGTAAAATCCTTCAACCATCCAGCGTGCCCATCGACAAATGCTTGTGTATCGAAACCAGATATACTTGGACCATTGACAAAGGCATGATCCGGTAGGATGTGGTATTGGCTGCCCCACAACGGCAGGTAATATATGGGAATCTGCATCGGTAGACCAGGTGGCATGGTCGTAGCGTCATCTGGGATGATTGGATTGGCATCACGGATTTCGATTACACTGGTATTGAAGTGTGCTGCCAGAGCCGGCAATGTATCACCTGTTTGTGCTATGTATGCAACCATTTCCCCCGGTTTATACTCCGGGCGCGTTGGGAATGGTGTTACAGCATGTGACAGGCTTGTCTGGGTTGCGGTTGAGCTCGAGACCGCATATTTATCTCTGTGGAACGTCCCTGGTAAACAGGCGGAAAATGTCAGTACCAAACCCAGTAAAAAAGTGAATATTCGTGGTGATAGTTTATTCATCTTGCTCGCGGAAAATGATCGTTTCAGCTGTTCCGACAGGATTGGCTGTGATGGTTCTATCTCCCTTTGTCAGTGTGCCCTCATAGGGTTTTGAACCGGCATGAGCAGTCCAGCCGCTTAAAATAAAAGGAAGAGGACCATCAGCGATAATCCATTCGCCATTATACTTTCGGGCAAAATGCAAGTGTGTTCCAGTTGATACACCACCCTCGCAGGAAGGAAAGCCAATGTGATCATCCATCTCCAACCAGCTGCCAAGCTTCGCCCGGTCTTTTGTGGCAATATGCAGGTGGAGCAGGTTCCAACCAGTTTGTTCATGGTTGTCGCCATCCAGATCGAGCATGACTACGCCGTTACTTGAACGGACGACCAAGCCGGGAGCAGAGGCAACAACCCATTTTTCACTTACAACGCACCCACTTGAATCGGTAGACGGGGCGAAGTCCAAAGCAGCCTGAGGTCCCTCATGTTCCCAGGCTGAATGTGGACCTCCGGTGAAGCTCCATTCACGGTTAGGGTCAAATGGCAAAACAAGATTGGGTTGTTTCAAGCCTGCTGGAAATAGTGGTTCAATGTCTTTTGCCCGTACCCAGGGATCACCAAACATCTCGGTGTATAAAGCTGGAAATCCAACCCGGGGATCAATTGCCTGTGCCCATTCTGGTGGATTAAGACTACGGGAGAAGAAATACTGGATTGCAACCGACCCGGCGTTCAGATCCGGTGCGATGCGTATCCTGGTGCCATCAGGGAAAGTAAGATCAGTCAATGTACCGCTGCGCCAACCATAATAACCGATGGATAATTCCTGTACTGCCCACGTGGATTGCAGGAAAAGATTTTTATACCTTTCGTTTTGATAACCCAAAGGGTATACATTCTCAGCAAAGTTTGTTGGTGAACCTCGTACCCAATGACTTTTATATTCCAATAACGCCAGGAAAAGGCGTGGATTGACCGAATTTTCAAGGGAGACTTTATCGATTAATTCCGGACCGGTCTTCCAGCCGACCGAGCCCAGATATTCTTTATAGATGCTTAAATGACCATCTGCTATATTTGTGAAGGACGTTGTATCAAATCCAATCGCTGTGCCGGAAAATACGAATTCACTATCTGGCAAGATCTGTTCGGATGGTGATGTATCTGTTAAACTGCTTGGGATGACAAGGGGTGTACCTGGATCGATTAATCCCTCTTCAGGGAGAGGGGATGAAAAACCGATGGTAGAAACATCCACACCGAAGTGTGTTGCGACCACGGGTAACGTGTCACCAGATTGCGTGTAATATAGTGTGGATGATCCTGGTGTTCCAGAGGTTGGTGTATCTGTTGGTTTGAGTGGATTCTCAAGGGGTGAACTGGAAACAAATGGGGTATTAGAGGGTATATATAATTGTGTTGTATCAGTTGGTATAAAAATCTTTGTTTGGAGAGAGTGTGTTGCCGAAGGGTGAATCAGTAGCGATACGGTAGGTGAAGGCAGGAGGGATGGCGATAAAGCCTCTATGCTAGATTGAGTAGAGACTGCATCTGGCGTCGGAGTGGAGTACGTTCCCCACAGCGTCGGGTTGGCACAGGATGTGAGTATTAGTGAGGTGAGCAGGAATGCTGCCAGTCGATATTTCAATCCTGTCTCCAGTTGTGACGGTTGATTATGATCTCAAAATTATACTCTCGATATACAGAGGGCTCGCTTGACAGGTGATGGTCAGCGTTGGATCTGGTTGAGTTCATTGATACCCTCCCAGGCTTCAAGTGTCCGGCTGCCGCGAATGAGATAACCGTCGTATTCGACTCCCGTTCCACTCGAAATCCAACCATCCAGGATAAAAGGCATGCTGCCGTCAGCGGAAATCCACTCACCATTATATTTTCGGGCAATATGGACGTGATTGGCGTTGGATACTCCTCCTTCGCAAGAGGGGTGACCAATGCGATCACCGGTCTGGAGACGTGCACCGGGCAAAATGCGATCGCGGCTCTCGATGTGCATATACAGCACTGTCCAGCCTGTTTGTTCCAGTCCATCCCCGTCCAGGTCGACGAGTACTGCACCATGATCTGCACGTACAATGATCCCATCTGTCATTGAAAGAACCCAGGTATCATTAGGTGCACATCCTTGACTTTCACCCGGTGGTGCAAAATCGATGGCTGCCCAGGCTGAACCGGTATCCCAACCACCATGTGGACCACCTGTAAAGGACCAGGTCTCACCTTTTGCGAATGGGAGCGACATGGGTGGCTGGGATAAACCTGGAAGGAGAAGAGGTTCAACTGAATAATCAAAGGGATAACCGAAAATATAGTAGTAGGTCTTGAATAAACCGCCGAGTGTAACATCAGCTTCCCAACCTGGGCGATCATCCAACTTGGCGAACAGGTTCTGCACACCCGCCGTCCCGGCATTGATGGTTGGATTGATAGGGATAACGCTGCCATCGGCCAATGTCCAGCATGCAACCCCATGAACCCGCCACAGATAATAACCACGATTGAGTTCATTGGCTGCCCATGTAAGTTGGCGATAAAGTCCAGAGTGCCAGGAATCCACATAACCCAAAGGATAATCCAGTTTTGATGGATCAGGATTGGGATTCGTAAGCCAGTTGCTGCGATGTTCCAACAGGGCAAGGAGTAAGCGAGGATTTACTGAGTAGTTCTGCGCTACCCTCCTAATGATTTGGGCACCATTGAGGATTTTATCATCAACTTCCTGGTTGTATGAATCAAGGTAGCCCCCTTTACCCTGGATAATCGCTTCAACATCAAACACCACGCTGGCTGGGCCAAAGACCAATTCTGAATCAGGAATAACTTTAAAGTTCGGACCAATCAAACCTGGTTCGGAAGCCGGTATTGTGAGCACCTGTCCGATGATCAGGTTATCTGCCTCGGTCATTTGATTGACCTGCAAGATAGTTTCAATGCTAATCCCGAAGTGCTGTGCGATTTTACCCAGAGTATCACCATTCTGCACAGTATATTGTTCTTCGTCATTTCGTGATGTAGAGATGTAATGTGGGTTGTCTGGTGTAGGTGTAACGATGGGTGTACCGGGTCCTCGGGTTGGAGGTAAGAGCGCCAGCAGGGGGATTGCTGTTCCAGGTCCCACTGTTACGAATGGATTGTATTCATAATTACCAGGTGAGACTTGAGTGGCTTGAGTGCAAGCCACCAGGCAGATAATAATGATGCAATATGAAACGTAACGGTTAACAATTAACATTTACTGGTAAACCGGACGGGCACGGTTTGAACGCATCCGTGCCCGTATTTCAAGATATATTGAAATTCGTGCGATCATCCAGGCTTTATTTTATCATTATCCACCCCATGGCATCCGGGCGTACCCTTCAAAGTCTGTATCATGCATATGTTTGAATAATAACTCGTGTCGGTGTTCCCACAAGGCTAACATTTCAAGGACCTTTTTGGCTTCAACTTCAGCTTCGCGTGCGGCATATTGGTAGAACTCAGAGAAGTCGCGCTCGATAAGGTACGCCATACGCAGGATGGGTAGATCAGCTACCATCGCCTCGGAGACCGTTTGCTCGATCATTTCACTGGAGGCTCTCGCCGAGAAGAATCCAGCATTTTCCATTGTTTCACCTAATTCTGTATCTGGTGAGTGCCCCATATTCAACAAGGCGTTTTGTTTATTACTGTATTCGATATGTTTCTGTTCTTCACCTGCCAGTTTCTTAAACGCATCTATCGCAGCCGCGTGTTTCAGGTGCAGGGCGTTCTCTTCGAAGAAACGTTTTCCCTCAAATTCACGCTGCAGGGCGTATTCAAATATTTTTCGGATATCTACTTTGTCCTCCAACCTAATTATGAATATTCCATAATCCAAAAACTATGCCAATTCAACTTTGACAGCGGCTACCTTGTACTCTGGGATCTTGGAAACTGGGTCGAGCATCGCAAGGGTCAGCTCGTTCGCTGAGGATTCCGGGAAGTGGAAGTTTGCATAGACCATCCCACGTGGCACACGATCGGTAACCCAGGCTTCGGCTTCGATACTGCCACGACGAGATGTTACGCGCACACGACTTTTTCCATCCAATCCAAGTTTTTTTGCATCTTCAGGATTGATCTCAATCATGGTTTCGCCGTAAACCTCCATGATGCCCTTCGAACGACGGGTCATTTGTCCACCATGCCAGTGATAGATCACACGACCGGTGCTCATGACCATCGGGTAATCATTGTCGACGGGTTCAGCTGGAGGGATATCCTCGATTGGAGTGAATTTACCAACACCACGCACGAATTTATTGACGTGGAGGAGCTGTGTACCAGGGTGCTCCAGATTGGGACATGGCCACTGCAGGCGTTCACCCTTTTCGAGACGGTCGTGGGTGATACCACCATAGGAGGGTGTCAATGCATTAATTTCGTTCATGATATCTTTGGTACAAGTATAGTTCCAAGCTTGATAAGGAGCTTCAAGTTCGAGGTTTCGGCTTTTCAGCATACGTTTGGCTAGTGCTGTGGTGATCTGCCAATCCGGGAGAGCTTCACCGATCGGTTCGATCGCCTGATGCACCATTTGCACCCGGCGTTCAGTATTTGTGAAGGTACCGGTCTTCTCAGCGAATGATACACCGGGTAGGAGCATATCGGCATATTTGGATGTCTCTGATGGAAAGATTTCCTGTAATAGAAGGAAGTCCACTTTTTCAAGGCATTTTCGGATGTGGTTCGTATCTGGATCTGACATGATGGGGTCCTCACCCAGAATGTAAAGCGCATGGGTCTTGCCCTCCAGAATGCCGGGAATCATCTCGGTGACGGTTAGACCAACTTTATCGGACAACGAAATCCCCCAGGCGTTTTCAAATTTTTTACGTGCCTCATCACTGGTCACCGGTTGGTACGCCGGGTAAACATTAGGTAAGCCACCCATGTCACAGGCACCTTGTACATTGTTCTGACCGCGTAAAGGATTGACACCACCGCCTGGTATACCGATGTTGCCCAGCAGCATCTGCAGGTTGGCTAGGTTCATCACATTTTGTACTCCGACGATATGCTGGGTGATACCCATTGCCCATATGACTGCCATGGGTTTATTCTTCGCCAGGATTTCAGCAGCATTATATAGTTTCTCCACCGGTACACCTGTGATCTTAGCAACCCTATCAGGCCGGTACTGAGTGACAATATTATTAAATTCATCGAAAGATTCGGTACGATTCTCTATGAAGGTCTTGTCTTCCCATCCTTTTTCAAGGATGATGTTCATTATCCCGTTTATCAATGCGATATCTGTACCTGGTTTATGCTGCAGGTGCAAGACAGCGAAATCGGTCATGTCGATCTTGCGCGGGTCAGCAACGACCAGTTTGACACCACGTTTCCTGATAGACCTGCGGATCATCGTCCCGAATACTGGATGTTGTTCACTGGTATTGGAACCAATTATGAACATCGCCTGAGCATGATTTGCAACATCATCCATGGAGTTGGACATGGCGCCCGAACCGAAGGAGGTGGCCAGACCGGCCACCGTGCTGGAATGTCAGAGACGCGCGCAGTGGTCGATGTTATTTGTCCCAACCACCTGACGGGCAAACTTGTTCATCAGATAATTTTCTTCGTTCAGGCACTTGGCAGAGGTTAATATACCGATGCCATCGGGTCCATAAGTGTTGCGCATCTCGCAAAGCTTTTTGCTGGCGATATTGAGAGCAGTGTCCCAATCCGTATCGACCCAATCCCAGGTTTTTCCTTTCCGAGACTTGTGGGTGCCTTCAAGAAGATAACGACGGACGCGCGGTTTGCGTACACGGTCAGGATGTTGTACGAAATCCCATCCATAACGACCTTTCACGCACAATGCCATGCCATTGACCGGCGCATTCGGATTGGAAGATACACCGATGATCTTACCTTCCTTAATGTTCATATCAAACTGGCAACCGACACCGCAATATGTACAAGTGGTAGTTATCTTTTTCACCTGGTGGGCGCGTCCAAGACCATAGGACATTTTATTGGATAACGCACCAGTCGGACAATAGGCTACGCACTGTCCGCACGACTCACAACGCGCTTCGAGCATGGTGGATCCGGCACCTGCGACGATTTGTTCGTTAAAACCGCGCTGGGCTACTCCCCACACATCCCGTACTTGGACTTCAGCGCAAGCAAGTACACAGCGACGGCATAGAATGCAGCGATTCATATCAACGCGGATAAATGGATTGGGATCGCTATCCACGGGATAGCGCGAACCCTTGGCACCCCAGCCAGGGACCTCGATCTTGTATTCATAGGCGAGATCTTGCAGTTCGCATTCTCCGCTTACATCGCAGGTGATGCAATCCTGTGGGTGGTTTGCGAGCATTAATTCAAGTGTCAGCTTGCGAGAACTTATTACCTTGTCACTATGAGTTTCGATCTCCATGCCCTCCCATACTTGGGTTACGCAGGCGGCTTGAAGGAAACGGGAACCCTTTACTTCAACTACACAAATGCGGCAGTTGCCTGTAGGTGAGAGATCCTTGTGGAAGCACAGGGTTGGGATAGTTATATGATTTTCACCGGATACCTGGAGAATGGTTTTTCCCTCATGTGCATTAATATTTATTCCGTTTATCTTTATATTAACAGTCATAAGTCGCCTCTTTCCTTTTCGGCTTGGGTGAATTCTGCGGCAAAGTGGGTCAACGCTGAGTTCATTGGGATGGGGACGGACTGTCCTAATCCACAGAACGAAGCCAGCAGCATATTCTCGGATAGACCTTTTAGCTCCTCGATATTTCCTCTCTGACCTCTTCCGTCTGCCATGTCTGACAGGATTTGATAGGCACGCCATGTCCCGACACGGCAGGGAGTGCATTTACCACACGATTCAACTGCGAAGAAGTGTAGCAGCTCACGCAGAAAGTCAACAGGTGAGATACTCTGGTCGCAGATCAAGAACGCGCCTGCGCCCAGACCGATGCCCTTCTGCGGACCAGAAGCGAAGTCAATGGGTACGTCGAGCATTGACTCGGGTACGATGGTCCCAGCAGCGCCTCCAGTCAAGGCAAACTGGAAATTCGAACCATCCATCATGCCTCCACCAAAGTCATCGATCACCCGGCGGAGGGTCAATCCGAATGGGGCTTCGAACAAGCCGGGATTCTTGACATGACCGATCAGCATATACAGTTTTGTCCCGGGAGTGGAATAGTCGGAGAGGGATTTAAACCAAGCTGCCCCGTTCTTGATGATATGTGGAACAGCAGAGAGGGATTCCACATTGTTGACAGCGGTAGGCATACCGTGATAACCATAGGAAGGGGGGTAGGGAGGTCTCAGGCGAGGTTCTCCACGCTTGCCTTCCAACGATTCGATCAGTGCTGTCTCTTCACCACAGATGTATGCTCCTGCACCGCGGTGAACGTGAATGTGGAACGAGAAGCCACTTCCTTGAATATTCTCCCCCAATAATCCTTTCTCCTCGGCTTGGTGAACGGCTCTCTCCAATCGGGCAGCTTGTGATGGGTACTCCCCGCGGATGTAGATAAATGCTTCGGAAGCATTACAAGCGTAACCAGCGATAGCAATACCTTCAAGTAATTGGTGTGGATTGGTATCGATCAATACACGATCCTTATAGATCAGCGGCTCGGATTCGTCAGCATTACAGATGATATATTTCGGATTGCGATTTTCCAATGCAACGAACTTCCACTTTCTTCCGACAGGAAAACCTGCGCCACCACGTCCCTGCAAACCTGAGGCTTCGACTTCAGAAATTATTTCTTCAGGTTTCCTGGTCAGAGCTCTCTTCAATCCAGTATATGCGCCGAAATTCAGGGCTGAGTTGATTGATTCAGGGTCAACTTTTCCTGCATCTACCATCATTACCCGTACTTCACCTTTGCGAGGTGTTGAATAATCTGTTGCAACTCCTCGATAACCTTGGCATGCATCTTCAGCTTTTTCGGGTGGTATGGGACCAGCTTGCTCGTTGTTCACTAATACCGCTGGAGCACGGTCACATAATCCCAGGCAGGATGTCCTCTCGATAGTCCAGCTTTTCCCGTGATCTTTCTCCAGCGCTGCATGGGTTTTAGATACCCGTTTTAGCCAGCATACCGGTCCATCACAGACACGTATTACATTACCTCGCGGCTTGAGAGAGAGCATCGAATAGAACGTAGCCATGCCATAACCTCGGTGGGGGGGGATACCCAACGACCTGGCTGCATCGCTGATCACCTCAGATGATAAACCAGCAGGTTGATTCTGAAGATCGGTTAAGATTTCCAAGATCGCTTCGGGATTTTTTCCATGTTTAACAGCTAGATCTGCAATATCCGCCCGGATGGGTTTGTACACAAATGATTTATTTAACATATTTCATCTCCCTTCTGCCATCTCGGCAGTAATAATACAGGACGGGCATGATGATTTGATTGTGTACTACTATTAAATAATTTACATGGATTTCTTCTATTATCCACCACCCTGATGGTTTTTGATAGTTGCTTTTTTCGTTCTTTGGGACGATATTCATCCTTTGAATTGATTGATTATGAACTTGGATTGAACTAGCTTGATTTAACCACGTCTTCTATTTTAATTTGTTCGGGATGAGTATAGATATTAAATTGATTACTGCGGGCATATCCGATCAGCATTATGCCCATCTGGTCAGCCATTTGTACAGAGAGTGATGAGGGTGATGTGCGGGAAATGATGACCGGTGCACCAATTCGTGCGGTTTTTTGTAACATCTCTGAACTGATACGTCCGGTGGTAAGCACGATCCGCGGCTTTGGCCAGATATCGCTTATTAAACACAGCCCTGCTATTTTATCCAATGTATTATGACGACCAATATCCTCGGAAACAGCCAGGATTTTTTCACCATCGCTCAGGGCTGAAGTGTGTATACCACCAGTTTCCTTGTACATCTCTTGGGATTCAAATAAAAGTCCTATTAAATGGTATATATTTTCTGGAGTAAGGAAAAAACATTTATTAGAGATGGTTGTACTCGACCCGACCTCAATCCCTACAGCGGTAATCCCACCCGTGCAACCGGAGGTCCGCCGCCAGCTGACAGGTTGCACAACATTATGGTGCAGCCAGACATCTATATTATCACCGTGTTCGCAGATGCTCACGTTGGCAACCTCGTCCATGCACTGAATCAAGCCTTCATTAAAAAGAAATCCAAGCGCTAAAGCCTCCAATTGCAAGGGTGTGCACATAAAACTTAACCATGCATCGCCATTAACGGTCAAGGTTACCGGTGTTTCTACTACTATTTGCCCTTTGAGCGATTCGCCTCTATTCTCTGAATATTGAAGATATTGAATAAAATGTTGAGTCTTTACCATCAAGATGCTCCGGTTTAATATTATTAGTTATCTGAATTATCAAATTGATTTTAACAGAATATATGGGTGAATATAATGTAAAAAAATTGGGTCACCTTGCCTGTTCTGGGGATCTTATGTCAGGGGGAGAAGCGAATGATCTCTTCATGAACAAACAATATAAACTCATCTCTGCATTCACCCTTATAAAAATGAGTAATTGCAGAAAATACAGAGATAGTTTTTCCTTGATCCCAATATTTTTACTGATCTTCACCTCGTCCGAACGATAATTGCTTGTTTTCTAATATTCACACTCCATTTTCTCTCGTGCAAAAAAGTGTATTCTACTATATCTTTGTTTTCATTTCCACAAGATAGGTTAAACCAGTTTTTTTTATTGAGCATAGATCCGTGTCCTGATATTCATAACGTGTATAATTACCCTGTTACTACTATCACTTTTTATCTCCCCAACACTATGGCAATACCAATTATCGAATGCATTCCGAACTTTTCTGAAGCCCGCCGACCTGAAGTAGTCGATGCCATTGTAGCCGCGATAGCGGCTGTACCTGAGTTATCGCTCTTGGATCGTTCGTCTGATCTCGATCATAACCGAACTGTATTGACATTCGCCGGTGCTCCGTCAGCTGTGGAAGAGGCTGCATACCAGGCGATCAAGAAAGCTGCTGAGCTGATCGATATGAACCAGCATTCTGGTAAACATCCACGCCTTGGTGCGACTGATGTAGTCCCCTTTGTACCCATATCCGATTCGACAATGGAAGAATGCGTTGCGATAGCGAAACATCTCGGTGAGCGGGTCGGGACCGAGTTAAACATCCCTGTCTATCTCTACGAATTCGCTGCTACCCGCACTGACAGAACTAATCTTGAAAATATTCGCCGGGGCCAGTATGAAGAGCTGAAGACTGAAATAGAATCCAATCCAAATCGTCAACCAGACTATGGTCCCTCCAGGCTTGATACAGCCGGTGCAATAGTCATCGGAGCACGCAATCCGTTGATCGCATTCAATGTTTACTTAACTTCTGATGATGTCAATATCGCAAAGAAAATCGCCGGAGCTGTGAGACAGTCAACAGGTGGATTAAAGAACGTTAAAGGTCTGGGTCTTCTTGTTGATGGTCGCGCGCAGGTCTCGATGAACCTTACTAATTTTAAAGAAACACCAGTAGCACGTGTTTTCGATATGATCCATCGTGAAGCAGCACGTTATGGAGTAACAATCCACCATAGTGAAGTGGTCGGTCTGATCCCCCAGGAAGCTCTGGTGGATATAGCTACCTGGTATCTGCAGCTCGACAAATTTAAACCAGATCATGTACTTGAAACCCGTCTCTATTCTATGCAAGCTTCAAGTGCTCAGCCTTCCAGCTTCCTGGACAAATTGGCTGATGGTACTCCCGCCCCTGGAGGTGGTTCAGCTGCTGCTTATGTTGGAGCGATGGGGGCTGGATTGGTTGCAATGGTTGCCAGACTGACGCTTGGCAGAAAAAAATATGCCGAAGTCGAAAGTCAAATGCAAGATATCCTGGAACAAGCCGAACGTTTACGTGCTGATTTGACCAAGGCTGTAAAGGATGACGCAGTCGCTTTCGAGGCTGTGATGACTGCCAATAAAATGCCCAAGGAGACTTCAGGACAAAAAGCTGCTCGTTCCGAGGCGATCGTTCAAACCACGCTTCAAGCTGCACGGGTTCCCCTTCAGGTCGCAAAAATGGCGGTAACCATTATCGCATTGGCTGGGCAAGTGGTTAAATTGGGGAACCTTAATGCCATCAGTGATGCCGCTTCTGCCGCGGCATTGGCTCGTGCGGCATTATCTGCTGCAGGTTATAATGTTCGGATTAATATCTCTTCGTTGGAGAACAAAAAAATCGGCAAGCCACTATTGTCTGAATTACACGTTCTCGAAACCTTCGCTTTGGAATTGGAAGCGGAAATTCCTCACGCTATGCATGATCGCTGTGGCATTTCTCTGGAATGAAAATAAGGAAATTGAATATGGGATTAAAACCTGACCACTGGATTCGTAAGATCGCATTGGAAAAGAGGATGATCGAACCATTTATCGAGGGCCAGGTTCGTAATGGTGTGATATCCTACGGAGTTTCTTCTTACGGGTACGATATACGCGTTGCTGATGAGTTCAAAATATTCACCAATGTTTTTTCGGCAGTAGTGGATCCGAAACATTTCGATCCAAAATCCATGGTTGATTTCAAGGGTGATGTTTGCGTGATCCCACCAAATTCATTTGCTCTGGCCCGGACGATTGAATACTTTCGCATCCCGCGTGGTGTGCTCACGGTCTGTCTTGGAAAAAGTACCTACGCACGCTGCGGGATTATTGTGAATGTGACACCTTTCGAACCGGAGTGGGAAGGTTTCGTAACACTTGAGATATCAAATACCACACCCCTGCCAGCCCGCATTTACGCCAATGAGGGTATTGCCCAAGTGCTTTTTTTCGAGGCTGACGAGCAATGTGAGATCTCGTACGCCGAAAAGAAGGGCAAGTATCAGAAACAGCAGACCATAGTCCTGCCGAAACTGTAACCTCCGATATTAAATAGGGGAGGGGAACGGTTTTAGCGTTCCCCTGTCTTGTTTCTTAGACTCGCTCCTCTTAATTATTTTTAAGTAGAGGGGAATCTTGAATGAAAGTCAGGCTTGCATGGAATCGTATGCTTTGACATCCTCGACAGCTTTTTTGACGTTCACGAAAGGTAATAAGATCAAACCCATCACGAAGAAGAATATCAAAGATAATATGGCTGGACGCAGACTTCCGAACATCTGATTGACAAGCCCGAATAACAGCGGTCCGATCCAGGAAGTACCACGTTCACTGACTTCATAAAAAGAAAAGAATTCGGCTTCTCTACCTGTGGGAACCATCTGGGCGAAGAGGCTGCGGCTGATAGCCTGGCTGCCACCCATAACCAGTGCAATGAAGAAACCCAGCACCCAGAATTGCAGCACGCGGGTGTCTCCTTGAAGACCGAAGTAAGCGAAAATAACAACAACTGACCAGATCATCAAGCTGATAATAATGGAACGCTTGGACCCTACCCAATTCGCTAATTTCCCCCAGAACAGTGCTCCTCCAAAGGCAACGAACTGGATCATCAGGATGACCATGGTCAGTGTTCCCTGGTCAAGCTCAATACCGCCACGGATGATCGGCGCTGCTGCGAATGTTGCTGAAACTGCAATAACAGTCTGAATACCATCGTTATATAGAAAATATGCGATCAGATAGCGTATGGTATGGGGGAAGTGCTTTAATTCTATAAGCGTTTGTTTCAGTTGTTTGAATCCGACACTCATATATGTTTCGTCTTTTGGGAGAGGGCGGGCAGCATGGCGTGGGCGCAACCGGGTCCATGTCATGAATGACCATCCAAGCCACCAAATACCTGCCGATGCCAGGTTAATTCTCACCACAAGCCCACTTGGGATACCGAGTGTATCACGGAGTTGGTAAAGGACCAGGTTCAATAATAATAACAATCCCCCTCCCATATAACCCATAGCCCAGCCATAGGAAGATACACGATCACGCTGATCTTCACTAGCTATGTCTGGAAGGTAGGAGTTATAAAAAACCATTGCTGCACCAAATGCCAGATTTGCAATGATGAAGAGCATACCCCCCATCCACCAAAGACTGCCGGTAACCAGGAACAATCCTATTGTTGCCAGAGCACCGATGGTTGCGAATAGTTGCATCATTTGTTTTCGCAAATGAGAATAATCTGCGATCGCTCCTAATATTGGTAGAAAGAGTACCTGAAATCCAACCGATATGGAGATGCAATATGGCAGAAACGAATCGGGCGCAATAGGTATGCCTGCCAGGCGCGCCATACCATCTGGAAAAACCTTGGCAGCATCAGCAGTCAGTGCGGCCAGATAAGGACCGAGGAAAACTGTCCCGACGGTCGTGCTGAAAGCCGAATTTGCCCAGTCATACATTGCCCAGCCTTGTGTTTCGCGCTTGTCGTTGATTGTTTGTTGTGTTCCAGCGGTTTTCGTCATGTTGCCTCCTTGAGTGAATTTACAGAACTATGATATTAGACAAAATAACCCCCCATATTGTATATAAGTTTCGAATAACCGTGGTAAAATAATGAGGAGGATTGTTGTTTAGAATAGTTTATATAACCGGTGAGAGGGTCAAGATAAAATATTACCGGATCGTTAGCTTGACATATAATGATTTATTGTGATATATTGATAGTTTGCTATCCTATCGGATATATTGGGATGGATTGTCTCGTTTAATAATTGCCTAAGCCATAGGTTAGGAGAAATGAATGGCGTCTTCCTCACCCAGAAAAAATTATGCTCGTATCCCACCTAAACTAGGTCTCCCGAATCTGATCGAAGTTCAGCTGGACTCATTTAAGCGGCTGAAGCAAGAAGGTCTGGCAGATCTCTTTCATGAGATATCCCCGATCGAATCGTACAATAAAGGTATGAAATTGTTTTTCCCTAGCCGTGGCCAGGAGTCGACAGAATGGGGATTAAAGTATTGGTTTCTTGAGCCTAAACATACCATCGAGGAATGCGTTGAGCGTGATCTTACCTATGCCAGACCCCTTTGGATATCGGTGTTATTGGCTGGTCCGGATGTCCCCGAACCGATAAAACAGGAAATATTCCTTGGTGATTTTCCTGAGATGACTGACAAGGGGACTTTCATTATTAATGGTACAGAGCGCGTGGTTGTATCCCAGTTGATCCGCTCTCCCGGTGTTTACTTTGAAGCACCGACTGACCGGGCTACTGGACGATCTTTAGCAATGGCAAAGCTCATCCCAGACCGAGGGGCTTGGATGGAGTTCGAGACACGTAAAAGTGATTACATCATATTAAAGTTCAATCGTAAACGCACGGTTCCGATCACTGTATTCCTGCGTGCCTTGTCGCTCGTGAATGATGGTATTACAAATTCACCATTAGCGATTGGTTCGGACGAAGAACTGCTTTCTCTCTTCCAGGACATAGATGACAACCCTGAACGGCTATTTATTACATCTACTCTAAGGCAGGAACCTGAGTGGGATCTTTCTGGTCGTTTGACGATCGCCCAGGCTGCATTAATCGAATTTTTCCGTCGCATGCGTCCTGGTGATCCAGCAACGCTTGATAATGCCCGGGCTTTCCTGGAAGAGCAGTTGTTCGACCAAAGACACTATGATCTTGAGCGAGTGGGGCGCTATAAGCTTAACCAAAAACTGGATCTGGATATACCAATAACCCATCGCACCGTGTCCAAGTTGGATATTGTGCGTTTGGTTCGTCGCATGATCTTGATAAACAATGGGATTGAACCACCGGATGACATTGATCATCTGGGTAATCGGCGTGTAAAGACAGTTGGCGAGTTGATCCAGAATAAATTACGTATCGGTCTTCGCAGGATGGAACGTGTTATCAAAGAACGAATGTCCATCCGTGATCAAGAACAACTCTCTCCTGCCACACTGGTGAATATTCGTCCGGTTGTTGCGGCATTACGCGAATTCTTTGGTTCCAGTCAATTGTCACAGTTTATGGACCAGACCAACCCACTAGCTGAGCTACGGCATAAACGTACCCTTTCAGCTCTCGGTCCGGGTGGTCTTCGGCGTGAGCGAGCCGGCTTTGATGTACGTGATGTGCATCACTCTCACTATGGCCGCATCTGCCCGATCGAAACCCCAGAAGGTCCAAACATCGGTCTTATTGGACGCTTGGCATGCTTCGCCCGTGTTAATGAGTATGGCTTTATAGAGACGCCTTATCGTCGGGTGATCAAATCACTTCCTTGCCGTGATACTTCTCTCGAAGGTCGTGCTGTACATGGTGATTTGATCAATCCCAAATCAGGTGAGGTAATTCTTAAGGACGGCGAACGAATCGATACCAAGATACTCAAGAAAATAACAAAATTTGACCTTGAAATCCTAATTGTTCCATTCGTCTCCGATCATATTGATTACCTGTCTGCTGATGCAGAAGACAAATATGTGATAGCCCAGGCAAATGCACCTTTGACTCCGCAAGGTGAGTTTGTACGCCAGCGTATCTCATCTCGTTATCATTCCGGATTCCTGTTCTCTTCACCATCTGGTGTGGATTACATGGATGTTGCCCCTCACCAGGTTGTCGGTATTAGTGCCGCTCTGATCCCTTTTCTTGAACATGACGACGCCAACCGGGCTTTAATGGGCTCGAATATGCAGGCACAGGCTGTACCTTTGGTCAGGCCAGAAATCCCCCTTGTTTCAACTGGTATGGAGTATTATGCCGCACTCGACTCTGGTCAAGTAATTATCAATGAAAAAGATGGTGTGGTGTTATCAGTCACTGGTAGTACGATTGTATTGCAAAATAATGATGGCAATATCCAGACACATCACCTTCGGAAGTATCAACGTTCAAACCAGAGTACTTGCATCGACCAACGCCCTGCCGTGGTTAAAGGGCAGGTAGTCCACCAAGGTGATATTATCGCTGATTCATCCTCTACAGAAAGTGGTGAATTAGCCTTGGGACAGAATGTTGTGATTGCTTTCCTTTCCTGGGAAGGAGGAAACTTTGAAGATGCAATTTTGATTTCCGAACGATTGGTACAAGAAGACCGTTTTACTTCCATACATATCGAGAAACATGAATTGGAAGCCCGTGACACGAAATTGGGACCTGAAGAGATCACCCGAGATATTCCTAATGTAGGTGAAGATACAATAAAAGATTTGGATGAAAATGGCATCATCCGCATTGGAGCAGAAGTAGGTCCAAATGATATCCTGGTCGGTAAGATAACACCCAAGGGTGAAAAAGAACTAACTCCTGAAGAACGCCTGCTTCGTGCGATCTTCGGTGAGAAGTCGCGTGATGTGAAAGATTCTTCTCTACGAATGCCGCATGGTCAACGTGGTAAAGTTGTGGACGTCAAAGTATTTACCAGAGATGAGAATTCTGATCTCCTGGCTGGTGTGGATATGATGGTACGAGTATCAGTTGCCCAGCGGCGTAAGATCACTGCAGGCGATAAGATGGCAGGTCGCCATGGAAACAAGGGGGTAGTTTCACGTGTTGTTTCTGTTGAAGATATGCCCTTCCTTGATGATGGAACACCTGTTGATATTATCCTTAATCCCCTTGGTGTTCCGGGTCGTATGAATATTGGTCAGGTGTTGGAAGTACACCTAGGCTGGGCTGCCATGAGGCTCGGTTATCGTGCTATCACTCCAGTTTTCGATGGAGCCACTGAGAAGGAGATAGAGGCGGAGTTGGCTCGAGCTTGGCTTGTTGATCAGGCTTGGAAAGAAGCAGGGGAGACTGCGTGGAAATGGCTGAAGGAGCAGGAATATGATTGGAATGATATACAGGATGACGATGAGGTCCGCCGATTATATCTTGAAGAGTGGCTTACCGAGCGGGATTATGATGCATATAGATTGATTGAACCGGGCTATTCCCGCCTGGCTGTAGCACGAGAATGGATGCGCGATCATGGTTATGATCCAGATACAATTTTTTCTCCTGAGAATATGGATGGTCTGAGAAGACAACCGGAAGATGATGAAAATTGCATTAGAGTATGTCTACGATTATGGATGGAAACCCTTGGATACACCGAGACTGTACCTGATGAAAAAGTGATCGAGAAAGCACAAGCCACCATGCTCAAGACGGGTTCACCAATGCCTACTTTGGGTAAGCAACTTCTCCGGGATGGAAAGACAGGTAAATATTATGATCAACCTGTCACCGTCGGTGTAATGACCATCTTGAAATTGCATCATCTTGTTGAAGATAAAGTCCATGCACGCTCAACAGGTCCATATAGTCTGGTTACCCAGCAACCTCTCGGTGGTAAAGCTCAGTTTGGTGGTCAGCGATTCGGTGAAATGGAAGTGTGGGCATTAGAAGCCTACGGCGCCGCGTATACACTTCAAGAGATGCTCACTGTTAAATCTGACGATGTGCAGGGTCGAGTTAGTACATATGAGGCGATCGTCAAAGGTGAGCCGATCGAGGAACCGAGTATTCCCGCTTCCTTCCGTGTCTTAGTCAAAGAGTTGCAGAGTCTGGGATTGGCTGTAGAGGCGGTCAGTGATAGTGGTGATGTGATCAAATTTGGGAAGGATGAAGAGAAGATACATCCGCCTAAGTTGGATACTGGCTTGTTAGGTTTAGGAGAAAAACTGGACATCTAAAATGAGGCTGTTGAAAAAGACCTTTAGGATTTAAGTGTTCATAGATGATAACCATTCAGAATGGAAAATTTTGAGTTATTTAAACCGCTACAAAAAGGGTACGTCACCCTGTCTGTCCTACCTATACGCAGGCACAGGTGGCGGTTTATGTCAGGGAGTGAAGCGAAGGGTCTCATCATAAAATATTATTAATGCTGCCTATACCCTTTGTGCCAAAACCGAGTTTTTACAGAGAAACCATTATTCAGATAGAAACAGACAATAAACCTTTGAGGTTAGAGGAATTCAAGAGATTTTCAACTCCCATAAAACCTTCCTTGACGTTCAAAAAAGCACATGATAAAATAAGCGTTCATTGCTTATAAAATATGTGGCTCGAACTCCCACACAAAGCATGGCAGAAACATTTGAGGCCATCAGCAGTTCTTTGATGGCCTCAATTATTGCGAAAATCTTAATATTCGAATTGGAATCTTATATCGGAGGCAATTGTGCCTACAATCAACCAAATGGTCCGTAAAGGTCGTCGAACGAAGAAAGTGAAAAGTAAAGCTCCTGCTTTACTATATACTTACAACTCGATGAAACAACGTCGAATCCGCCAACCGGATGGTGCTCCTCAGAAGCGGGGTGTGTGTACTGTGGTGCGTACGATGACACCCAAGAAACCGAATTCCGCCTTGCGGAAGATCGCCAGGGTCCGCCTGACCAATACGATTGAAGTGACAGCTTATATCCCTGGTGAAGGACACCAATTGCAAGAGCACTCGGTGGTGTTAGTTCGTGGCGGTCGAGTTAAAGACCTTCCTGGTGTACGTTATCATATCGTCCGAGGTTCTTTGGATACGACTGGTGTTACCAATCGGAAACAAGGTCGGTCAAAGTACGGCGCGAAACGTCCGAAGTAATCTGAGATGGAGTGTTAATATGCGACGAGCAAAACCCGAAGAACATAAAATCCTCCCTGATCTGCATTATAAGAGTGTCATACTGCAAACTATGATTTTGCACATGATGAACCGTGGCAAGAAAAGCCTGGCGACGCGCCTGATGTACGATACAATGGATATAATAAAGGAACGATCCCAAAAGAATCCAATAGATGTTTTCGAAACTGCAATTAAAAACGTTGCACCTTTGATGGAAGTCCGTCCACGCCGGGTAGGCGGTGCCACATATCAGGTACCCATGGAGGTGTCTGCTGAACGGCGGATAACCTTGGCAATTCGGTGGGTTCTGGCTTCATCCCGTGTTCGTCCTGGAAAATCTTTTCCCGAGAAGTTGGCCGATGAAATTCTTGAAGCACATAACGAAACCGGTGCTTCGATCCGTAAACGTGACGAAACACATAAGATGGCGGAGGCAAATCGGGCCTTCTCTCATTACAGAGTATAAATAGATACAGAACTTTAACAAGGTATTACTTAAATGGCTCGCACGTACCCTCTTGAGCGTTATCGGAATATAGGCATAATTGCCCATATTGATGCTGGGAAAACTACTACAACTGAACGTATTCTATTCTATACTGGTAAGACCCATCGTCTTGGCTCTGTCGATGATGGTACGACGGTAACTGACTGGATGGAACAGGAACGCGAGCGTGGTATTACTATAGTTTCAGCAGCTGTTTCCGCAGAGTGGCAGGGTTATCAGGTCAACATTATAGATACACCCGGGCATATTGACTTCACTGCTGAGGTTCAACGCTCTCTCCGGGTATTGGATGGTGGAATTGTCATATTTGATGCAGTGCAAGGAGTCGAGCCGCAAAGCGAGACGGTTTGGCGACAGGCCGATCGGTATCTGGTACCAAGAATATGCTTCGTTAATAAAATGGACCGCATTGGGGCTTCCTACGACCGCACGATCGATATGGTTAACCAACGACTTGGAGCTAATCCAATAGCCATGCAGATCCCGATCGGCAATGAGTCATCTTTCCGTGGTGTGATTAATCTCTTGGAACAAAATGCTGTTCATTGGGATGATGATCTTGGCAAGGATCCTGTTATCAGTAAGATCCCTGAAGAGTATATAGAAAAGGTGAATTTAGCACGGCATCAACTGGTCGAAAATATTGCCGAGTTGGATGATAATCTAACATTAAAATATCTGGAAGGAGAGGAGATAACCACTGGGGAACTGAAAAGCGCTTTGCGTATAGCCGTCATCGAAAACAAGGCAACGCCTGTATTTTGTGGCAGTTCACTTCGTAATAAAGGTGTTCAGCCACTGCTGGATGCAGTCATCGATTACTTGCCATCCCCTTTGGACATCCCACCCGTACATGGTTCTAATCCAGAAAATGCGGATGAGATCATTGAACTCCCTGCTAAAGATGATGTACCCCTGAGCGCACTGGTCTTTAAGATCGTTACCGATCCATATGTAGGACGTCTGGCATATATTCGGGTTTATTCGGGTACTTTACACCAAGCCCAGATGGTTTTTAACTCTACTAAAAATAAACGTGAGCGAATTGGTCGGTTAATCCGTATGTATGCAGATCGTCGGGAAGACATTGGTGAAGTATGCGCTGGTGACATTGCTGCCGTACTCGGTTTCAAAGAGACTTTTACCGGGGATACCCTATGTGATAATCGTAAGATCTTACTGGAAAATATTACTTTTCCTGAACCTGTCATTTCCGTAGCGATCGAACCAAAGACGGTCGTTGATCAGGATAAAATGGGGGAGGCTCTACGTAAACTGTCTGAAGAAGATCCAACTTTCCGCGTTCGGTCAGATGAGAATACCGGACAGATTATCATTTCCGGTATGGGTGAACTTCACTTGGATGTCTTGGTGGACCGAATGCTCCGTGAGTTTCGAGTTCATGCAAATGTTGGGCGACCGCGTGTAGCTTATCGAGAGTCGATCACGCGGCCGGTTGAAAAGGCTGAATACCGTTATATCAAGCAGACGGGGGGACATGGCCAGTATGGTCACGTTCTGTTAGCCCTTGAACCTGGTGAACGTGGAAGCGGAATCGTGTTTGTAAATAAGATTGTTGCAGGTGTTATTCCTCGCGAATATATACCGGCAGTACAAAAAGGTGTTCTCGAAGCAGCCGAAAGTGGTGTTCTAGCCGGTTATCCAGTTACGGATTTGAAGATTACATTATTCGATGGTTCATTCCACGAAGTTGATTCCAGTGAGATGGCTTTCAAGATGGCGGCCTCAATGGCTTTCAAGGAAGGTGTGCAGAGAGGTACACCGGTTTTGCTCGAACCGATTATGAAGGTTGAAGTAGTTGTTCCTGAGGATTTCTTGGGAGATATTATCGGTCAATTAAATGGTCGCCGCGGAACCATACTTGGTATGGATATGCGACCTGGAAATGCGCAAGCTATTCGTGCGATGGTACCACTTGCAGAGATGTTTGGATATGCGACTGACTTACGATCAGGTACCCAGGGTCGGGGAGTATATTCAATGGAATTTGACCATTATGCGCCTGTGTCAGAATCTGTAACGAAAGAAATATTGGAATAATTTATTTACTCATATTTATTAGGAGAGATTATCTATGGCGAAGCAAAAATTTGAACGGACGAAGCCGCATCTGAATGTAGGGACGATGGGGCACATTGACCACGGGAAGACGACATTGACGGCTGCGATCACGAAGTGGTGCAGTTTTCAAGGGTTGGCGGATTATCGTCCATTTGACAGCATCGATAATGCACCGGAGGAGAAAGCGCGCGGGATCACGATCAACATAGCGCACGTGGAATACCAGACGGCGAAGCGGCACTATGCGCACGTGGACATGCCCGGGCACCGGGACTATATCAAGAACATGATCACAGGGGCGGCGCAGGTAGATGGTGCGATACTGGTGGTAGCGGCGCCGGACGGGCCGATGCCGCAGACGCGCGAGCATGTACTGCTGGCGCGGCAGGTGGAGGTACCGGCGATCGTGGTATACCTGAACAAGGTGGATCAGATGGACGATCCGGAGTTGTTGGAACTGGTTGAGATGGAACTGCGGGAGTTATTGAGCAGTTACGGTTTTCCTGGTGACACGACGCCGATCGTACGGGGTAGTGCGTTGAAGGCATTGGAGAGCACGAGCACGGATCCGAATGCGCCGGAGTACGAGAGCATCCGGGAGTTGCTGCGGGTGGTGGACGAGTACATACCTGAGCCGGTGCGGGAGACCGAGAAGCCGTTCATGATGCCGATCGAAGACGTATTTTCGATCAAGGGACGGGGGACGGTGGTGACAGGCCGGATTG